>Ga0209417_1000921_pt1 | contig 59484 bp, 56 predicted proteins | sample RifGroF2_FD_184002 | JGI IMG/M metagenome (GOLD analysis project Ga0209417, IMG submission 184002) | Groundwater microbial communities from Rifle, Colorado, USA - Groundwater F2 (SPAdes) (version 2) | ecosystem: Environmental > Aquatic > Deep subsurface > Groundwater | place: Rifle, Colorado... | reverse complement strand
GTTGGAAAATAAATATAATACCTACATCTTTAGAGCGCTGCGAAATTTTCAAGATGATATTAAAGAAATTAGCTGTATTATATATAGCAATGAACAAGCACCTCTTAATGAAATTAAAAAGGTTGATTCAGCAGCTCCAGTTTCAGTGCAACAACTTTCACAAGAAATTCAACAAGGAAATAGTTTCTCGCAGCGCCCTATTCAGCCGATGGCGCATCCTGGAGTGCAAAACAGTGTTCCTTTCGAAAACAACATAAATACACGCTATACTTTTGAAAACTTTATTATTGGCGAAAACAATGAGCTTGCCCGCGCAGCATGTTTTGCTGTTTCTCAAAATTTAGGAAAAATATATAACCCACTTTTCATCTATGGTGGAGTTGGGCTTGGTAAAACACATCTTTTGCAATCAATTGGAAATGAGGTTTTGGCAAACGATCCTTCAAGAAGAATAAAATATATAACTTCGGAGCGTTTTGCCAACGAATTGATCGATTCTATTCGCAATCAAACAGTAAATGACTTCAAATCAACATATCAAGCCATAGACCTGCTTATTATTGACGATGTGCAATTTTTGGCAGGGAAGGAAAAGACGCAAAATGAATTTTTTCATATATTCAATGCTCTTTATCAGATAAACAAGCAAATTGTGATCAGCTCCGATCGTCCTCCTAAAGCGATTGCGACATTGGAGGACAGATTAAGATCACGCTTTGAGGGTGGGATGATTGCTGACATTGGAAAACCTGATATTGAAACTCGAATTGCTATTTTAAAAACAAAATCCGCAGAGAATAATTTTTATTTGGATGAAGAGGCGATCAGATTTATTGCTGAAAATGTGAAAAATAACATCCGCGAGCTGGAAGGTGCGCTCAATAGGATTATTGCTGCTTGTGAATTTAACAAAAAGTTGCCAACCTTGAAATTTGTTCAACAAGCATTGGCTGAGATAATTTCAAGCGGAAAAAAGAAGGGAATTCAACCGCAAAATGTGATTGAAGCTATTTCTCAATATTTCAATATTTCGACTAAGGAGCTCATTGAAAAGGGGCGTAAGAAAGAAATTGCCTATGCTCGCCATATTGCAATGTATTTGATGCGTAGTGAGCTCAATTCTTCATATCCTAGCATTGGAACTCAATTTGGAGGACGTGACCACACAACAGCGCTGCATGCTTATGAAAAAATAAACAGAGAAATAGAATCAGATGAAAAAGTACGTGAGGATGTAGCAGTGCTTAGAGAGAGAATATATGCAATATAGGCTCAATAAGGCTATAAAATGATTGTTAATAAGTTGTGGATAAGTGTAAGATAATTTAGAAAGTTTAAGAATATTCAAACATATGAAGCTAACTTGTACTCAGGAAAATTTCAAAAAGGCTATTTATAGCACAGAAAGAGTTGTAGGAAAGCAAATTACTTTGCCAATTTTGGAAAATATTTTGCTTGAAACTGACAACGGGATGCTTAAGATTTCAGCAACAAACCTTGAAATTGGGGTTTTTCTGAAAATTGGAGCAAAAATAGAAGAAGAGGGAAAAATAACCGTTCCTGCTCGTTTGCTTAGCAATTTTGTGAACAATATTCCAAATGTTGGAACTGTTTCACTTAGTGTTGTTGATCAAACCTTGCACATTGAAAGTGGCTCATCTAAAGCACAAATAAAAGGATTGCAAGCACAAGATTTTCCTATTATTCCAGAAATGGAAGGAGAATTTCTTTTTTCTTTGCCAGCTCAAGAAATGAAGGAAGTAATCCCGCGCTTGGCTGTTTGTGTTTCGCTGGACAGTACTCGTCCTGAACTTACGGGTCTTAATTTTGTTTTGGATAAGCTTGAAGTGCGCCTGGCTGCTACTGATAGTTTTCGTTTGGCAGAGGCTGTTGTAACGCTAATAAAAGACAATTCACAGGCGTATGATTTGTTTATTGAAAAAACAAATTCTGTTATTGTGCCACTTAACACAATTTCAGAATTGTTTCGAGTGATTAATCCGGAAACACAAGACATTAAAATTGGTATTGAGGAAAGTCAGATATTTTTTCAAATTGACAACGTGCGCATCGTTTCACGCTTGATTAATGGAAAATATCCACCTTATCAACAAATTATTCCGCAAGAATTTACCACCAAAGTTTTTCTTTCCAAGGATGATGTTTTGCGCGCTGTTAAAATTGCAGGAATTTTTACTCACAGCAAAGCGGGGGAAGTTAAATTTACTGTAAACTCCGAGGCTAAGGAAGTTTATGTTCAATCAAAAGCAGAAGAGGTTGGCGAAAACAAGACCATCTTGAGTGCTCAAATTGAGGGTCCTGATCAAGAGGCGCTTTTTAATCCTCGATATATGGTAGATGGCTTGCAAGCAATTTCCACGCCGCATTTGGTTTTGTTGATGAATAGTGGCGGCTCTCCCGCAGTTCTTCGTATGGTGCAAGGAGAAAAGAAAGAGGAAATGCTTAACTATACTTATATTATTATGCCGATAAAGAACTAATAGTCTGGAAGCTGTTTGTATAAGTATTATTTTTTTGCTCGCCTAGACCCTCTCGAGTCGGCCGGACGTCGCAAAAAACAATATTCATACAAACATTTTATTTATCATGAAAACTCTTGGGTCTTTTATAAACAAAAAAACATTAAACAAAAGTGCTGTTATTGACCAACAAAGTGTTTTTTATGTTTTTCAAATAGTTATCAAAGAGGAATATGGCAGGCAGGGATTGGAGAATATTGTGCCAGTGTCTTTTAGGGATAAAAAAGTGTTTATTAGAACAAACAGCTCTTTCTGGGAAAACGAAATTTTGCTTAGAAGAAAGCAAATTGTGGCCAAGATAAGCAAGGAACTTGGCGGCGAGGAGATAATTGATATAGTGATGACAACATAGTTTATAATGTTCATAAGGTTATAAAGTTTATAAGGTAAATTGCGGACTATTGCCAAAAGTCTCCAAGCGTGTTAATAATATATAGAACAATATTTAAATAATTATATCGAACTCGCACTTCCCTAATGCTCTCAGGGATGAGTAAGTTCAAATATCAACGTGCCAATCAAAAAATCAGCCAAAAAGTATATGCGAGTGACTGATCGCAAAACACTTCGAAACAAAGTTGTAAAGGGTGTTTTCCGAAATGCTATCAAAGACACCAAGGAAAATATTGCAGCAGGAAAGGTTAAAGAAGCTCAGGAACTGCTCAAAGCTGCTATTAAGGCTTTGGACAAAGCTGCACAAAAGAAAGTTATCAAAAAGAACACCGCAGCTCGCAAGAAATCAAGATTGAACGCTGCCGTGAAAAAACTTGCCTTAAAAAAATAGCGCACATTTGAATGCATCGCTTAGGCGGTGCATTATTGTTTGCACTATACAAAATATTACAAGGGAGGTGCATATGTGTGAAAAATGTTTGGACGACGTCATAAAATCAGTTAAAAGAACTGATAATTATGAAGAGTGGAGATGTTCTGTATGTGGAAAAATGCAAAACAATGGGGGAAAGCCTCGCTGGGGAGAGGGCTTTGCTATAAAGCAAAAATAGTCCTTGTAATATTTGAAACATAAAAGCGACCAACTGGCCGCTTTTTTATTTATAGTGAAACAATAAAAGTGTCGAGCGCGAGAACTGGGTCGACTTTGCCAGTTTTGGCAGAGAAATCGATTTCAGCCAGGTCGCGGAGCATTTGTTTGGTTTTTTGCTCGGATAAGTTTCTGATTTGAGAAAGAGACTTTTGCACAACGTAGGGATGGATGCCGGAAGCTTGTGCAATTTGTGGAGCACTTATCATTCCTTGCCAATAAAAGTCTCCAATTTTGAGAAGAGTGCGGATTTGATATGTATACATTGAAAGAATATAAAAAACATCTTCACCTTTTGTGAGTTGCTGATGAAAAAGATCCAGTGCTTTCGATTTGTTTCCACTGGCAAGAGCTTCAATTGTTTCGAACATTGTTGAGTCAACTTTTGATTTTACTAACAAAACCACATCGGCATCAACAATTTCGCCGGAATTTTTGTAGTTTACTAATTTGTTGATTTCATTGCTAAGAACATTCAGGTCGCTGCCAGTTGCAGCTAAAAGCATATTGAGTGCATTTTTCGTGAAGGATATTTCTGTTGACAGGGTTTTGGCAAATGTTAGCGCCCAATTGGCAAGAGCAGTTCCTTCAAGAGGTGTAAATTCTTGTCTCTTGGCAGCTTTAAAAAGAAATTTGTACAAAGCTCCATTTTTCTTTGGAGAACCATTTTCATAAAAAATAACAATAGTGTCGGCATCCTTTTCTGTGTCAGGGTTGGCCTTGAGAAGCGTAAGAATTCCTTTTTGCACTTCAGTTGAGCCTTTGAGCATACTGTTTTTTACAATAACCAATCTTTTGGTAGAAAAGAGCCCCTGTGCTGAAAAAGCAGTGGAAAGATTTTCAACTGAAGCGCCTTCGCCATAATCAAGAACGCTCAGGTCTGTACCTGAGCCATTCTTTTCCAAATATTTATTTTTAAGGTCGCTGAGTTTTTCCAAAGATCGAAAATTGTCGACGCCGTATAAAAATATGAACATAATTTTTACAAGATACAAAAAACAAGATACAAACAACAAACAAATTACAAGCTTTCAATAACCAAAAATGAAAAGTACGTTTTTCATTCGCGAGTAGCGACTTGCTTGGTTATTGTTTCTTGGTGCTTGATTATTGCAGCCTTAGGCTGCCGGTGTCCATCGGAGTGCCTGACCTGGATCAATGATGTCAACCCAAATTTGTCCTGGGACGAATTTTATTTCTTGTCCTGTTTCGTCAAAGAAGAATAGCTTGCTGTCTATTTTACTTTTGTCTTTTTTCCAAACCCCTTTATATTGCTGTCCGTTCATATAGAAAAAAGCGCTGCCTGAATCATTTTGATCAAACCAAGGATCACCAATTTGAATGTTTGCATATTGCTCGCCAACCTTGATTGGTGCTGCATCAGCAATCATTACAACGACATTTTTTGGTGCAATTTTTTGTTTGTTGTTTCTGTCAGTGTCTGCAACGCCACCCCAGGTTCGAAAATATGAGTTGCTTTCTTTGTCGTAATCATATTCAACGTCAAAAGGTTTTGCATATGCAACACGAAGATTTCCTCCGTTCGGACGTTGATCAAGAGCTGCTTCTGTTTGATGAGGATAACCCAAAAATTTGTTTTCAGTGCTATAGCCAAAAGCTTTGGCACCTTCTAACAAGCTGGTAAATTTAGCATAACCTGTGTCAACTCCACGCATATTACCCTCAGCTTCTTTGCGGTAGCAATATTGTCCTGCAGATTTTCCAGCATCATTGTTGCAATTCATTGAATCAATGATTCCACTGTTTAAAACAGTCTTAAACTCTTCAATGTCAGCTCGCCCCCAGTGAACATAGATAGAATCAAAACTCTTGGCAAGATGCACAAAGTCGTGGCGAGCACTTCGCAAGGATCCAACTTCTTCTGGTGTGTTACATCCATATACACCCATCAAACGAGTGATGCTGCCATAAACAGCCACCATTTCCACTACCATATCAGCCTGGGAAAGTCCTGCCAAAGGCCTTGCTGCAACGTCTGCTGGTTGCATCACAGCAAAAGAGCGTTTGTTCCAATTGTCGCAAGTAAGTCCGGAAATAGGGCTAACGTCGCCAGAATTAGCAGGAACTGTCTGCTGAGGAGTGCCGTTTATTTGGATTTGTTTAACATTTTTGTTTTTATCTCCTGCTAAGAAATAAAAAATTGCTCCCACGATTATCATCGCCACTGCGACAATGATGCCTATTTGTTTTCTGTTCATTGAGTTAGTGATACGAATTATGCAAATAGGATGCTAATACGCAAATATGCTAATGAATCCATTTGCATATACGCATCATTCGCATATTCGTATTATAAATTGTTTATTTTTGGCAAGTTGGACAGTAAAAAGTGCTTCGCTGCTCAACTATTTCCTTTGCGATTATTGTACCACATTTGTGGCACTTCTTGCCAGCTTTTCCATATACTTTTAATTGATTTTGAAAGCCACCCTTTTTGCCATTTGCATCTCTATAATCACTGATCGAAGTACCCCTCATTTTGATGGCTTTTGTTAATATTCTTAAAACAGAATGATGTAAAAGCTTGATTTCTTTATTGGTAAGGCCAGAAAGTTTTCGCAGAGGATTTAATTTGGCGTCGTAGGGAATTTCCGAGGCATAAATATTTCCAATTCCCGCAATAGCAGCTTGATTCATTAAGAGGCTTTTGATGTTTTTACCTGTCACTCGTGAGTGACGGGTTTTATTTTTATGCTCACTGATAATTTTTGAAAAAGTTTGAAGAGTAAAGTTTTTTGAAAAAGGATCAACCCCTTTAGTTTTTTCAATTTGAGAAAGTTTCTCCAGACTTATTAATTCAAGCGTTGCAAATTTTCGTATGTCAGAAAAAACTAAAACATTATTATTCTTCAAATAAAAAACATGATGAATGTGCTTGTTTATATTTTGTTCCATGCTCCATGTTCCATGCTCCATGAGTAGCAACTTTCCAGTCATTTTTAAATGAATAATAATGGCATGTTTACTGGCTAACTCAATGACAACGTTTTTGCTTAATCTTTTGATTTGTTTTATTTTTTTACCAACAATGTTTTTTTCAAAATTTTTAGACTTAATAGCTTTTTTAAAATCTGTCCAAAAACCGGTGATTGTATCACCGGTCAATATTTGTAAGTCGTTCACGATAGTTTGTACTTCCGGGAGCTCAGGCATGGGATTAGGAATTAGGGGTTAGGTTGTAGGGTGTTGTAGAAAAATATGCATTGAGTAGTAGGAATTTTCAGGCCTAATTCCTAACTCCTAATTCCTACTGTCCTGTTCTAGATTTCTCCCCAATTGTCTCCAATGTTGACATTAACAATTAGTGGGACGCGCAGGGGATGAACATTTTCCATAATTTCTTTGAGTTTCTTTGCAGTTTCTTCCGCAAAATCATTGCGCACCTCCAGGATAACTTCATCATGTATTTGAAGTATCATTCGTACATTCGTATTTGATTCGTAATTCGTAGAAATTTTAATCATAGCCAATTTTACAATATCGGCTGCCAATCCTTGAATTGGCATATTAATGGCCATTCTTTCTGCCGAAGCAGCAACCTGAAAATTTGGCGAGTTTATTTCGTGCAAATTGCGTCTTCTTCCAAGCAATGTTTCCACATATCCATTATTTCGTGCAAATTCGCGAGTTTCTTTCATATATTCGGCTACGCTTGAAAAGTTTTCCATATATGTGTTGATGAATTTCTGTGCATCTTCGCGAGAAATTCCGGCAGACTGTGAAAATCCGAAAGAACTCATTCCATATATGATGCCGAAATTAAGAGCTTTGGCGCTCGAACGCATTTTTTCAGTGACCTGCGAAAGTGGCACTTTGTTTATTTCAGCTGCGGTAATTTTGTGAATGTCATCGCCTCGGTGAAATGCTTCAATAAGTTTTTTGTCGTTGGAAACGTGCGCCACGCAGCGTAAATCAATTTGAGAATAGTCGGCGCTGATCAATTTGTATCCTTCTTTGGCAACAAAAGCAGTGCGCAGAAGTTGTCCAAGCTCTGTCTTAATAGGAATATTTTGCAAATTAGGATCGGTGGATGAAAGTCGCCCCGTTGCTGCTACCGCTTGATTGTATGTTGTGTGAACGCGAGAATTTTTGTCAACAAGTTTTGGAATAGCATCGAGATAAGTCGTCTTTAATTTGAAAAGCTCGCGATATTCTTCGATTTTTTCAATAATCTTGTGCGAACCCCTAAGTTTTTCAAGTTCAGCAGCTCCCGTGGAAAGTCCTTTCTTGGTTTTTTTAATATCAACACTTGGAAGATTCATTGTGACAAAAAGAATTTCGGAAAGTTGCGATGGGGAATTGATATTAAATTCTTTGCCGGCAAAAGTATAGATTGATTTTTCAAGATTTTTCAATGTGCCAGTAATTTTTTCTGAGATACCTTTGAAAATAATAGTGTTGAGTTCAATGCCAGTCAGTTCCATTTGAGCCAAGATTTTTACAAGGGGCATTTCCATTTCGGAAAAAATTGTTTGCAGTGTTCCGTCAGTCTTGGCTGCTTCTTTTTGCTCTGCGCTTATTTCTGAAATTCTTTTTTCCAAAGCAGCTTTTAATTTCAAAGAATAATCAGCTTTTTGACACACGATATTTTTTGCAAGTTGTTCATCTTCAGGATTTGCTACTAGAGAAAGTTGTCCTTGTTTCTTTTTTTCAAAAACAATTTCTTCTCCAAGTTCTGAGAAAATCATTTTTTCAAAATCAAGTTTTTCGCCTGGGTTTAAAACATAGGCAGCTAGCATTGCATCAGAAGAAATTCCCTCCATCACAATTGACTCAGCAAAAAGCTGCTTATAAATCGCTTTTAAATCATATCCAACTTTTATAATCTCCGGATTTTCTAAGATTGTTTTTAATTTGGAAAATGCCTTGCTGGCAGTCGGGAAAAAAGTGGCGCGTCCTGTTTTCCAAGAAATTGCAATACCGGTCAATTTTTCCTCGCTAATCTCCGTTGCTATTGATAATTCTGATGCCTGCGAAAATTCAGCAATCAATTCGTCCTCATTTTTTTCATCTGCGATTGTATATCTAAAATCAACAACACCACTGGATGTTTTTTCAACAGCTTCGCTAGCATTTTCATCTTGAGGTAATCGTTTAATAAGACTGAAGAAATTTAATTCAGAAAAAAGTTTTACAATTGTTTCACGATCAAAATCTTTAAGTACTGATTTTTCCAATTCAAGTGTGACAGGAACATTGAGTGCAATTGTTGCAAGTTCTTTGCTGAGATAGGCTTGTGCCTTGTCTCGCACCAGTTTATCTTTGACTGCACCTTTAATCTCCTCGATATTTTCATATACACCATCGAGAGTAATATATTTTTGTAACAAAGTAACCGCAGTTTTTTCGCCAATACCCTTAACTCCAGGAATGTTGTCAGACGGATCGCCGCGCAAAGCTTTGTAATCAATAATTTGGTCAGGAGAAAGGCCGTAGCGCGCAAAAACTTTCTCACTGTCATACATAATCGAATCAGAAAGCCCCCGTCTCATCGTGTATACACTCGTAGTGTCATTCACGAGTTGCAAGGTATCCATATCACCAGTGACAATAATTGTCTCAACATCATCTCCATAGCTTTTAATTTGAGTTGCAATTGTTCCAATCACATCGTCAGCTTCAAACCCTGCCACTTCATAAATCGGAATATTAAAAGCTTTGACCACTTCTTTGACCCTCGGAATCTGAGCATAGAGTTCATCATCTCCTTTCACACGAGTGGCTTTATACTCCTCAAACTTTTCATGACGAAAAGTTTTGCCTGCCAAATCAAAAGACGCCACGACATAGTCCGGCTTAAACTCTGCAATCACACTCAAAAGAGTGGAGGAAAATCCATACACCGCATTGACTAACTCGCCCTTCTTTGTCGTAAACGGCGGCAGCGCATGATACGCCCGATGAATAATGGCATTACCGTCAATGAGGATGAGTTTCTTGCCCCGTGAAATTCCGACGGAGGAGGACGATTTCACTGGGGTTTCATTATTTTTTTCTTTTGTCATAAGGATAAATATTTGAATAAAATGAGTTTCTAAGGGATGTTTTAAGTATACCGCGCTGTTAGAATAATACAAACATTTACTTGCAAAATTATGGCAGAGGAATAGAATGATTTAAAATGATGTTATTTAACAAAGAGGGGGTGCTATTATGGCTTTTATAAAAATCACTGCTGGTCCTGAAAAAATTGCGGGAAAGGAATTTCCTATTCCTGCAAATATAAGGGAAAGCGAAACTATTTTTAAGGAGATTGTAAAAGAAGGCTGTTTTTGGAAAATAGATATGTCTGGCTTGAGCAGTTCAGCAATTTATGATTTAAAGATAATGGATTTTTCAGCCAGATGTGCCAGGTCTATTTGTATGGGGATTCCTATTTTTATAAAGGATCAGAGGATTGTTGTCTTAAGTGTTAGTAAAAAATCAGTAGACGATGCTTTGCGTAGAGTCATTAACCTGCTAATAGTTTCAGGTGGAAATATGAGAATTGCTAAAGATGATAAAGATGGGTTGAAAATAGAAATAATTCCGAATGTCGAAAGTGATGATTTTGCAGAGGGCATGATTTTTGCAAATGCCTAAATGGTTATTTTTTTCAAATATTTTTGAAAGTATAGAGCGGTTGTTAATTAACTGCTCTTTTTTATTGACAAAAACTAATCTCGGTGCATAATTGTGCTATGTGGTGTTTTGTCGGTTGCAGTTGCCTCGATGTCACAGTCATCCTTTCTGCTATGTTCAAGAAAGGAGGTGATGCAAAATGGCAAAACGATACTACATCGTCGATGGTGTTATTTATTTTTCAAAAGAAAACGCGCTAGCCGTTATTCAAGGAAAATAAAAACTCCAAAATGTTTTCTGGTTTTCTGACGCAAAAACAAAAATCAGACTTGCTGTATCATTGATGCACCATGAAATAAGAAAAGGAGGTCAATATAACCTCGAAAAAAGGACCATATAAATATGAGTCCTTTTTCATTTTTGTGTATATAAAAACAGCGTGATATAATGAACAAGCAATAATTAAGTGATAAAATATGAATATTTTTGAAAACAATGCGCCCAAGCCAGTTGAAAATCCTGCTATAAAAAAAGAAGAATCAACAACGGGAGCATCACAAGTAGCGACAACCGAGGAAAAAATAAGAAGAACGAGTATTGCAACGGCTGGTGGAATTTTTGATATGTATCTTAAAAAAGATGAAAAGCTTAATATTGAGGAATTTGGTGATGTTTATCCTGCTGAAGAAATAAAAAAAGACAGAGAAAGAGTTGAATACATTAAAAAAGGAAAAGACTACAAGGAACCAACTGACGATAGTATTGTTTTGGAAAATATGTTTACTGATTTAGTCGAAAAATATAATTGGTTTGGCGAAGGTGTTAAGGTTGTTCAATTGAGTGAATTTGATGACAAGATTGCCAGTGGCGCTCATTGCGATGTTATTTTGGAAATACCAACGGGTGAAGATGGTTCGATAGAGAGAATAGGAATAGATCTTACTACTGCGATTAATTATGATAATCTTAGTAAAAAGAGATTGAAATGTCTAGATGCCGTTAAAAGTGGAAATTTTTTCAGTGTTAAATATTTTAAATCAAAAATAGATAATACAAAAGGAAAAATAGATGATGTTCCAGTATTTTTTGCAGGAATTGGCAAGGAAACACTAAGTGCGCTTGTGATAGCATTGCAAAGCAAGAGAATACCGGAATGGAAATATTAAAAAAACATGAAGTACAACTTATGCTTATTAGAGAACTTCTTGCACAAACCGAAGTTTATTATGGTATTGCGCAAGCCAGTCATGGAGAAAATTCTAAAATGACAGCATCTCTGGATTATTATCAAAGATTATTCGACTGGATGCATGATAATAAAAAAAGCCTCTATTCGAATGGATTCGAACAAAAGGCTTTGCAAGACAAGGTTTTTGCGTATATTGCAAAATTTGTCTAAATTTGTACAGCTCTCATTTTTCTTGTAATGCGCATTCCGTTGACTATGCGCATTACTTTTAATGCATATTCTTTTCCATACGCTTTGCACAAAAGTTGAAAATCTAACTCAGTCATATTTTTCGGTTCGTCAGTTTTTTGTGAAACAACCGGGGGTTTCATGAGAAAACTCCTTTCTTATGGTGTTTTGCTTTTGTGATAGAAATTAGAATATATTGTTAAAGAGGAAATATCAGTATGGCACGGTTTTCAATTCTTGTCAAGTCATCTGACAATGGCCTGGCTCAGACCTCACCCCAACCCCCTCCTTATCTAAGGAGAGGGAGAAGTATGGAAATCATTTCATTTTAATCGTTATTTTTCTTTCTCTCTCGCTGAGCCACTGGAAGTTAATCCATAGTGAATTGGTAGGAATTATTTTTTTTACTTTCTCTGGCCATTCAATAATGGTGATGGAATTTTCTTTGCCGGCGAAATCTTTGAATCCTAATTCTAACAAATCTTTTGCATTTATCCTGTAGGCATCTATATGGTAAATATTTTGAAATTTAGATTTTGAGATTTTGGATTTATTTGGAAATTGGAAATTGGAAATTGGAAATTCTTTTCTATAATGTTTTATTATAGAAAAGGTGGGGCTCGTATACGGTCCTTTTATTTTTAAACCTTTTAATAAGCCCTGCGTGAAAGTTGTTTTGCCTGCGCCGAGATCGCCAGCAAGACAAATAATTTCACTTCCGCAAAGCTCTCCTGCGAGAATTTCGCCGAGTTTTTTAGTTTGAAGTGAAGATTGCGTGATGAATTCATTAATCATATAACATAAAACATATAGCAAAAATTTAGATTAGTAAAGAAAAAGGCAAAAAGAGAGGGCAGGTCGACGAATGTCGAGCTGCCCTTGAATGTTATTTGCGATGGTGTTTATGTTTCCCACCACCACCTATGCTTCCCCAGGGATACCAAACTCCTCGTGGAGGATTATAATTTATGGGCGGGGTATAATGACGCCCGTAATAATTATAATCGTAATCATAGTAAGGATATGCCTGTAAATAATAAGTAGCAGGCACATCAATGGTTCTGTAAATCCCTGGTTCTATAACCCTCATAACACAACCAGTTAATGTTAATAATGACAAGACAATCAGAATTGAAAAAAGTATTCTTTTCATAAACTTCTCCTTTTTGACGCCCTTGCGCCTGGAAGTGTGTATTTTTTGTACCTTTTTAAATTAAAGAACTTCAACCGTAATGGATAATTATACACCCAAAGTGGCTTATTGTCAAGCATTTTATTGACCCCGTTAGAAAAATGCAAAAGTAATTTTTTATAATATATAGTCTAATATATCAAGATACTATACCATAATTTTCTGCATTGTCATTTTTCTAACGGGGTTGACATTACTCAAAATGCCTGCTACTTTATATTACTTAGCTAAATAGTTATAAAGTTCATAAAGTTGGTAAAGTTTATAAAGTTTGTAAAGTAAAAATTCAATAAACCTAAAATCTAGAACCTATCACCTAAAACCTAGAACCTAAAACCTGAAACGATATGAGTTTAGATCTCGCACAACAATTAGAGAATGTTTTGAAAAATACCAAACATGCGCTTATTTTTATGGCGCAAGATTTTTCTGGCGATGCAGTTGGCTCTGCGTGGGCAACATATTTCTTTTTGAAAAAAAATAATATTGAAGCAACGGTTGTCGTCCCAAGTGATGAAAATTATTTGCAGCGTTTTTCATTTTTGACAAAACCAGAAGATCTGATGGATTCATTGGCAGGTGCAAGAGATTTTGTGTTGGCGTTTAACACTAAGTTCAACAAAATTACCAATGTGCGCACGGAAAGAGTTGAAGATGAATTGCGCATTTTTATTACTCCGGAAAAGGGATCAATTGATCCGCGCGACTTTTCTTTTATTCCTGCAAAATTCAAATATGATTTGGTAATCGTGCTTGGAAGTCCTGACAAAGAATCACTTGGAAAAGTGTATGAAGAAAATCCTGATATTTTTTACGAGGTTCCGGTTGTTAATATTGATCATCACACAGAAAATGATAATTTTGGACAGGTAAACATTGTGGACATCACCGCGTCTTCAACATCAGAAGTTATGGCTGATTTGTTTTCCAAAATAAATGAAAAAAATATTGATGAAAATATGGCAGAAAGTTTATTAACAGGAATCATCGATGCAACTAATAGTTTTCAGAAAAAAAACACCTCGCCAAAATCATTGCAAATTGGTGCGATGCTGATGACAAAGGGAGCTGATCAACAAAAAATTATTCGTTATTTGTATAAAACTCAACCACTTCACCTTTTGAAACTTTGGGGACGCGTGATGGCAAGATTATATTGGGAAGATGAAATTTCATTGGCTTGGGCGCCGGTATTCTTGGAGGATTTTGTGCAGAGCCGCAGCAAACCTAGCGACGTGCCTTTTATTTTGGATAAAATTAAAGAAAATTATTCTGCCGGCAAAATTTTTATGGTGCTTTATAATGAAACACCGGGGCAAGTGCGCGGCGTGATTAAGTGCATTAATAATGATCAGTTGAAAAAAGTTGCTGAGATTCTTGAAGCCAAAGCAATCGGAGATGTTTGCGAATTTTCACTCCAATCTGGAGACACCACCGAAGCAGGACAGCACATCGTTGAAAAACTCCGCGCAGGGTTGATTGGATAATAAAAAATTTGGAATTTAAATAGTCAAAGCAAGAAGTTTTTTAACAATAGAGACTCAATCATAAATGAAAGGGGGGAACTATCATGGAAAAAACTGCGAATGAATTGGTACGAGAGTTGAGAGTCAGGTTGGTTAGGGAAGTTGCAATGCCCAACCGGCAGTCAACATTTCTATCTCAAAAAAGAGACGCAATAAAAAGTGTGATTGAAAGTTTTGACTCTGAAAATAAAAAATTTCGTGAATATCTCAGTGCAGAACTTATGAATAATCTTGAGAAAACCACGCTCAGATCTTTTATTGTGATAGCTGAAAAAGAATATGCTGATTACATAATAAAGTCAGCAGAAAAACATTTTAAATCAGAAAAAGAAGTGGAGGAGCTGACTGCCAAAATAAGACAACTGAAAAGAGACGCAGCTGATGCTTTGATACGTATAAAGAATGATGTTCTTGCTAAAAAATATGGTTGTGGAGAACCCGAATTATCATCAACTGGGTTGGTCAGAATTGTAGGTTTCATTGATGATTTTAATGAAATTGCTAATCGGCCAGGTATTTCTATTGATGATAACGGTCGTTGTTCAACTGATGCTGAACAAGTGTCATATCTATGTGAAAATCAGCACAATCAGCCACCATTATTTTATATTGACATTAAAGCGATGCCGCTTAAGGAAGAAGAAGCAAAAGCACTCTGTAGGGGTAATGACGATTTTCAGTTGCTGGTTAAATACATTCCCTCGAAATATATCCCTTGGGATCTTAATTCGATTTATTGTCTCTATCGCACTAGTTTTGCTGAAATATACGCCGTATGCGTTCATCCTCAAGAGTGTGTAATTGTGAATGTTGAAATAGAATGCTATCCTCGTCGTATTTTTAGGCAATTGGGTAAGCTAAATGTAGACATCCCAAGCTTCATAGATGTTTCCTACTGGATGAACATTGCAAGTGGCGATTGTATTAAAACTTTTGGATCAGTTTCTGAATCAGAGCAGGCGATGGCACTCTCAATGATGGCTCATCATATATGTGATAAACATCCAGGGCTGATCATTGAAATGCCTCAACTGGAAAAGTAGAAAATGTTTTTCTGAATTGAAATAAAAAGGTTTGTCCTAATGGGCAAACCTTTTTTCTTTTGTTCAAAAAGCATTTTTGGGGTATAATAATTTTATAAGCTGTATGCTATTGGGAAATATAAAAACAAAAAAGTATTCATGTTACATGCTATATGTTACATGCTATATGACTTCGTATGGTAAAAGTTTCGCATAAACAATTAGTACCAAATAATGATAAAGATGTGCAAGCGGGCAAGCTTCTTCAGCATATGCGAGGAGAGTCCGAAGAAGAACGAGCAGCACAGTTGGCGAGCGAATATGATCTTTCTTATGTTGATCTAAATATTTTTCCTGTGGGCGCAGAGGATATGCGCACAATCAGCGAGGAAAACTCGCGCGAATTTCAAATTTGTGTTTTTCAAAAAGCTGGCAAGGAATTGCGAATGGGAATTATTGACCCAGCGAATAAAAAGGTTCTTGACTATATTGAAAGTCTTAAGAACGAAAATGGCTGGACGATTCATTTGTATGTTATTTCAAGCGCTTCTTTGGAAAAAATTTGGAAGCGGTATGCTGATATTCCTTTGCTTGAGAATTTGGAAGCAATGCAAATTACACTTAGTGGTGCTGATTTAGAAAAATTTGAGAATGAGTTTGGAAGCATGCTTGATTTGAAAAAACGTATTAGAGAAATTCCAACTACTCAAATTATTTCGATCATTATGGCTGGCGCAGTGAAAATGAAAGCCAGTGATATCCATTTTGAACCGCAAGAAGAAGAGGTTAGGATGCGTTTTCGTATTGATGGAATTTTGCAGGATATTGGAAAATTTCCAAATGATACTTATCATTTCATTTTGTCCCGCATTAAGATGATGGGAAAAATGAAAATAAACATTCGCGACATTGCACAGGATGGTCATTTTTCAGTGGATATGGAAAACGGAAAGATAAACATCAGAACTAATATTATTCCTGGAAATCATGGAGAATCAGTGGTAATGAGGCTTTTGAGTCAGGCGGATATCTTGCTTTCAGTGGAAGATTTGGGACTTAGGGGATTAGCGTATGAAAATGTGCAAAGAGAAATTTCCAAACCGCACGGAATGATTTTAACAACTGGACCGACTGGATCAGGAAAAACAACCACATTGTATGCTTTGGTTAATAAACTTAATACGGCAGGAGTTAAAATTATCACAATTGAAGATCCGATTGAATATGAAGTAAAAAATATTTCTCAAACACAGGTGGCAAAGGATCGTAACTATACATTTGCTGAAGGACTTCGTGCGATCGTGCGTCAAGATCCCGATGTTATTTTAGTCGGTGAAATTCGCGATGATGAAACGGCTGACATTTCTGTTAACGCTGCTCTTACTGGACATCTAGTGCTTTCAACTCTGCACACTAATAATGCGCCGGCTTCTATTCCGCGTTTTATTGAACTTGGTATTAAACCAAACCTTATTGCGCCATCGGTAAATTGTTTTATTGCGCAGCGTCTTGTGCGAAAACTTTGCCATCATTGCAAAGAAGAATATGTTCCAGCGCGAGAAACAAGTGATAGTGTTAAAAAAATCTTGTCGATTATTTCTCCTAAAGCAAAACTGGAAATTCCTAAGACTATTGAAAAATTGTATCGTCCAGTTGGATGTGAAAAATGTCACGGACTTGGCTTTAAGGGTCGAATTGGAATTTTTGAAGTGTTAACGATCAGTGAGAATATTGAAAAATTGATTTTGGAGATGGGTGGTGAACGAGAGATTGCACAAACTGCCTTGGAAGATGGAATGATCACAATGGCGCAAGATGGAATCTTAAAAGCCATTGAAGGACTAACTTCAATGGAAGAAGTTTGGCGTGCAACAGGACAAACTGAATTTTTGGAGGAAATTTATGAAAAATTGATGTCACAATCAATGTCTCGAGCAATTGATATTACCGAGGAGGATATGCTTTTGGTTTCACAAAACTTAGAACCAGTAGAGTCCTTGAAAAATTTAATTGAAAAATCAAATCAAAAAAACTCTGCTAAATATATTTTTGCCAGCAGCTTATTGCTTAATGTTGGAGATATTCATATTGAACCGGAAGAAAAAAGTGTGAAAATTCGTTATCGTATGGACGGAATTCTTCAAACAATCGCAGAAATTCCACTTAATGAATATCCAAGTCTGTTGGGAAGCATTAAATTTTTGAGCGGATTTTCAACCGAGGTGCGTGGGGGAGTTATGGATTCTCGTTTTTCAATTTCTTTGGATAAACCATTTGAAAATATCACAGACACAAAAGTTGATGTGCGTGTTTCAATAATTTTAGGTGGTTATGGTGAAACTGTTGTAATGAGACTTCTCAATAAATCTTCGGTCGCTCTTGATTTGGAAAAATTGGGAATCAGACCTCAAAATTTGGAAAAAATTCTTGGTGAAATTAAAAAACCAAACGGCGTCTTTTTGACCACTGGACCAACGGGCAGCGGAAAGACCACAACCTTGTATAGTGCGCTAAAAGTTCTTAATAATCCGGAAGTAAAAATTATCACAGTTGAAGACCCGATTGAATATCAGCTGGATGGAGTTTTGCAAACTTCAGTTGACGATAAGGAGGGGTATACTTTTCCAACCGCACTGCGAGCACTTCTTCGTCAAAATCCTGACATTATGATGATTGGTGAAATTCGCGATGAAGAAACAGCCAACATCGCCATTCAAGCAGCACTAACTGGCCACTCAATTCTTTCGACGCTACACACAAATGATGCTGCCGGTTCTATTCAACGTTTGATCAACATGGGAGTGCGCTCAGATGACCTTGCAACCGCTGTTAACGCGCTGATGGCACAAAGGCTCGTACGCAAGCTCTGTGATTGCAAAACCCAGCGTCAGATGACTGCAGACGAAATTTTGAAAATGAAAAAAGTGTTGGGAAATGTTTCTGAAAAATCTGGAATAGCGGTTCCATCTCTTGAAAAAGTTTTTGAAGCCAAGGGTTGTGATAAATGCAACAATATTGGTTACAAAGGCCGCACCACAATCAGCGAGGTGTTGGTGGTTGATCGCGATATTGAAGAATTGATTGGACAAAGTGCTTCATCTTCCCAAATCCGCGATAAAGCTATGGAAAACGGCATGATCACTATGGAGCAAGACGGAATGCTCAAAGTTCTCGAAGGAGAGACAAGCTTGGAAGAAGTGGAAAGAGTTATCTAGGGCAGGTTTTAGGTTCTAGGTGTTAGGTGCTAGAAAATGCAAATACAAAAAATAAACAACAAAAAAACCTTCTAGCGCTAAGCTTGAAGGTTTTTTTCGGAAACAAGTGCAACTTGTGTTCATTAATCTGTAGACATATCCCGGGAGATAGATCCCCCGGGGAAGTTGCAGTGTCGAGGTGTACCGCCGCCGAAACCGCAATACCCATATCTGGACAAAAAAGCAACCGATATTGATGACAAAAGATAGAAGCCACCAACTGTCTACAGGTTAATGAAAACAACAATACTTTCTCACTTGATTGTTCAGCTTAGCACAGCTTTGTTTTCTTGTCAAGTTATGCTGCGCAAACATGGAGCATGGAACATAAAACAAGAGCCAAGATATTGCTAAACATGCAAAAAATCAGCACACTGCCTGCTTGTATAGAATAATACGTTCGAATACGGTATTTGTTTCAGTATTTTCAATCTTTTAAAATTTTCTGATTTATATCACTAGCTTTTTTGATAAATTTGGCTTAACATATATGAAAAGGTTTAGAATGAATTATTTTTTAGGAACATTTTGTGGAAGTTTTGCTCCATGATTTATGTTCCATGCTCAATGAAATGATTACTACCTCTGAAGAACAAGAAGATGATATTGTTTTAGACACAACACTTAGACCGCAGCGTTTGAGTGAGTATGTCGGACAACAAAAAATCCGCAAAAATTTGCAGATGTTTATTGATGCTGCCAAAAAACGAGGAGAATCTATTGAGCACGTGCTGCTTTATGGCCCAGCTGGACTTGGAAAGACAACCCTGGCTCATATTATCGCTAATGAAATGGGTGTGAATATTAAAGTGACATCAGGACCAGCAATTGAAAGAGTGGGCGACCTTGGTTCAATTTTAACTAATTTGCAAGATGGCGATGTGCTTTTCATTGATGAAATTCATCGTTTGAATAAATTGATTGAAGAAGTTCTTTATCCAGCCATGGAAGACTATAAATTGGATGTGATAATTGGAAAAGGACCATCGGCGCGGACACTTCAACTTGATTTGCCTAAATTTACCCTTATTGGCGCCACAACCAGATTAGGAGCACTTTCTAATCCTCTGCGAAATCGTTTTGGTGCAATACATCGCCTCGAATTTTATAACGAAGATGAGATGAAAAGCATTATTCATCGCAGTGGAAAAATTCTTGGCATACCGCTTGAAGACAGTGGTGCAAAGGAAATTGCAATTTCAAGCAGAAAAACCCCTCGCGTTGGAAACAGAATAATTAAACGTGTGAGAGATTATGCTCAAATCAATGATCATCAAATGATTGACAGCGCAATTGCGAGAAAGGCACTTGAGATGATGGATGTCGATCAGCTTGGACTTGAGCCAACAGATCGTTTTATTTTGGAAACTATTATTAAAAAATTTAATGGCGGGCCAGTTGGAATTTCCACTATTGCTGCTGCCACCTCAGAAGAAGTTGAAACAATTGAAGATGTGTACGAACCATTTTTGATACAACTTGGGTTTTTAACAAGAACTCCGCGTGGGCGAATGGTAACTGAGCATGGTTATGCTCATATGGGAATTGATATGCCGGAAGACAACCAAAGAAAATTGGTTTAATTAAAAGATATGTTTTTTGTGGTATAATAAAAGTAAGAGATAAAAATAAAAAATTGATAAACATCTTCAGAATTAAAATTTTTGAAAAATCCCCTCGACGCTCTTTATTTTTTATCTAAAATTTTCCCTCAATCAACACAATCATAGGAAAATTGTAGAAAAAATAAAGGCTTACTCAATCAAACAGAATTTTTAAAAATTTTATTCCTCAGAAATTTATCAAAGTTTAAAAGAAATGTTGATACCAATTTTTCAAATTTTATATTACCTTGTTTTCTTTGTGATGTTCTTGATGAGCATCTTTATTGTTTTTCATATTGTATTTTATTCGTATTCTTTTCTTTCGCGACTTTTGATGCTTGCAATATTTGTGCCGGTGGCAGGAGTGCTTTTGTTTACTAATTTTGTATTATTTACTTCTATTAATTTGAAGCAGCTTTTTGCTGGGATGTTATAAAATTATGGATGGATTTTCAAAATATCATTTTAAAGATCTTAATGGCACTGAGTCTATCGTGAAAGTGCTTCATCGCAACTGGTTTTATTTGTTGCAACAATATTTTGTAGTGTTTATCGTTGGTGGATTATTTATGGCTGGGCTCTCTTATGCGCCAATATTTTTTCCAGAAATGTTCAAAGGGCAATATAAACCAGTAGTTGCTTTTATGGAAAACTTTTTTGTTTTGGCTCTTTGGATTTATTCTTTTTTGATCTGGGTGGATTATTATTTTGACATCTGGATTATCACGACTGAAAGAATTATAAATATTGAGCAAAAGGGGATGTTTACCCGCTCTGTAAGTGAACTTAGATTTTCAAAAATACAAGATATCACAACCGAAGTGGTTGGATTTTTACCGACAGTTATTAATTATGGCGATGTTAGGGTGCAAACTGCTGGTGAAGAGAACGAATTTGTTTTTCGCACAGTGTCAGATCCGTATCATGTAAAAAATATTATTATGGAGCTTCAGAAAAAAGCTGAAAACAAAAAAACAGAAAGTTTTGGAGAAATGTTAAAAGAAAAACTAGAAGAATAGTTTTTATAGTTCAAGTTGGGGGTAAAATTCGGGTTTACCCCCACACCTGTAAAGGATGAAATAGTAAAAAGTTAGCATTTTTTAATTGTTATATTTGTAATTTAGATTATTTTTTGTTTATCAAGTAATCCTTAACAGGTGTCGGGGTGAAATTAAGACAAAAACAAAAAGTCCGTGACGTTTTTATGTTGCGGATTAAAAAATCATTTGAATTCATCCCCACACTTATGTGTGATGTTTTTTTATTTTGTTTATCAATTATAATAAGTTTATTTTTTATAATTTTTAATAAAGCTAGAATAAGTGTGGGGATAAAAACACTAGTAGTGCTGCTTTTTGCGGCGCTTTTTGTTTTTTTTATATTTTTTTTATCTAAAATTGCTATGGGACAGGAGGAGGCGGTATTGGCTTGTAATGATGGGATTATTTTATCAGAAATTTTCCCTTTTACTGAGGAATTTGTTGAACTTTATAATGCAGGTATTGAAAAGTGTAGCTTGAATAGATGGAGTATTTCTGATGAACTAGGCAGTGCTAGTAGCGATAAACATCGAAAATATTTTGAAAATGTTGAAATAATAGCTGGTGGGTATGCCATTATTAGGGGGAATTTGTACCTTAATGATGATGGAGATTTGGTAAAATTATATGATGCAGATAGCCTGGAAGTGCAAAGAAAAGAATATGTTAAAAGTTTTGATAAAAATAATTCTTACAGTTTTGTTGGATCTAATTGGAATTGGATGACAAAAACTCCAAATGAAGAAAATAAAAAAGAAAATAAAGATGAAATTATTGATACGCCCAAAATATATTCTGATAAAATAATAATTAATGAGATTTTTCCAGCACCTTTGAAAAATTCTGAGTTGGTTGAATTTGTTGAACTTTATAGTTCAAGCGATAAAATTGAAAATTTAGAAGGTTGGTATTTGAAAGATAGAGCAGGAAAAACTTGCGTGCTGACTGGGAATATCATTGATCCTATCACTGCAAGATTTTTAGTTGTGAAAAATAATGCTGACAAAAAATGCACGTTGGCGCTTAATGATACACAAGGAGAATTTCTTGGATTATATAATCCTAATGATGCAGCTGCTGTTTTCAGTGTTAGTTACGAAGGTAGCGCAAAAAAGGGACGTTCATATAATTTCAATGGCTCTGCTTGGTCCTGGAGTCAATTTTTAACCGAAGGTAAAGAGAATATTTTCAATAGTGAGCCATATGGAAAAATAAAAATAGACGAGGATGTTTTTGTGGATGTGTATGCTGATTTTTCTGTTTCAACTGGCGATGGGAATGGTGATAAGGTAAAAATAAGTTGGGATTTTGGTGATAATCATAAAAGTTCCTTGGCAAAAACCAGGCATAAATATGAAAATGTTGGAATATATAATGGTAGCGTAAAATTATCAGATGGAAGTGAGGATGTTTTGCAAAATTTTATTGTGGAAGTTAAAAAATTTCCACATCCTGATGTTGTAATCACTACGATTAATGCTAATCCCGCAGGGAGTGACAGTGAGTTTGAAACAATAACAATTGAAAATAAATCCAAAAAGAAAATAGACTTAAACGGTTGGAGTGTTGCAACAGGATCAAAAACCTTAGTAAATCATCCGATTTCGGAAAAACTAACATTAAAGAAAAAAGAAATTAAAGTTATCACTAGGGAATTTTCAAAATTCACTTTGAATAATAAAAAAGGAAAAATTGAGCTGCGGTATCCCGATGGAAAAGTTGCCAGCAAAATTAAATATGATCACGGAAAAACTTCGATTGAAGAAAATGAGATTTATCAAAAAGTTAAGGGAGGATGGGTTTGGGTGGGCGCCAAGCAAGATACAATAATCAAAAAACAACCTGCCCGCATTGCTACGCAAAGCGTTGCAGGCGGGGATACAAAAAACAGTGCCCAAGAAACAATAATCAAGCAACAAGAAACAAATAATAGCCAAGATACAAATTCAAATAATCAAACGGATACGGGAATAGTTGTCGTTGAGCGGGAGAATAAGTTGTTGGTAAAAAATAATGAGTTTGTGAAAATTGAATTGTTAAAAAATACTCCGCGTGTTTTGGGCGCGGAAACTGTGCGAGAAATTGATGGAATATATTTTTTCACATCCGAAGTTCCTCAAAAAGAGCATTACGCAGTGTCATTCTTCAAGAATATTTTCGCTAGCCTAAATTTACAATTAAATAATCTTCTAAACTTTTTTATCATTCTACTTTATAAGGTAAAAAGATAAAAAAAGACCACCGCAAGTTTTGTGATGGTCCAATTAAATAAGATGGTCTACCTGTTTTTTACTTGCGAGAACATTGAGGAAGGATTTCCTTCTATTTATCCCGCAATCCATGAGCTGTTGTCATATAAATAACATCAAGCTCACCACTCAAGATCCTTTCGAATCTCTCAATCAGATCAGTATGAGAATAATTATGAGATGGACTCACAATTGGTTCAGGAAAAGAATAAATCAATTTGCGAAATTCATCCTCAACTGTCTGCGCTGCGGGTTTTTTGCGAAAAATATTATAAATATTTTTCATGGCAGTCTCCTTTTCTATTTTTCTGGTTGGAAATAAACAATGGCTGTCATACCACTTCCTATTTCTTTTATTTCTAAAGCTACGTGACCAAATTTATCAAAACAATATGAAGCCATGTTGCCGAAGTGATTTGATACTTCCATCCAATTTTGAAACATAATCTGACTGTCAAAATTGTCATTAGTCATATCTAGGGATATTTCAGCTTCAACTGTTCCAAAATCTGATTTGTCTAAAAGCTTAAGCATTTGCTTGTTAATCATTGGGAAAATGAAGACAATAGAATTTTCCTGAAGATAATCCAAGAGGCGTGCAATAATTTTCAGACAGTTTTCTTTTTTCATGACGAGAATCCTTTTTGGTTGGTGTAAGATGCTTCCATTAACAAATCCCAATATCCGAAAGAACTTCCCACTCCTCTTTATTTCTTATGGATTTTAAATTTAGAAAAAGAATTTCATCGTAGAGGGATACTTTTTCCCTGGAAAGTAATTTTCTTAAGGGTAAATTTCTGTCTTCATAAAACTTAAAACAGGTGGGTTTGTATTCGGGAAAAACGATGCAGAAAAACATGTCCATCAGTGATTCGTATTTCTCAGAAGCATAAAGTGAGGAAAGTCTTTTTTGATGGCTTGAACGAGAGTACATATAGTTTTCTGTTTTTGGAAAAATTGAATCTGTTATGCCACCAGAAACGCATTGCATTTCCTGTCTCATTAACATTAACATTGCCATATTGTATCTCCTTGTTTGATTTTTAAAAAACTAAATAACAACACAGTATACTCCCAAAACAGCAAATTGTCAATAATTAGCGTCAAGTGTTGCAAGTGCAGGAAGTTGTCAAAAACAATAAATTGCCTAAAATAAGCATAATATTGACAAAATATGAGGTTATGATATAATGTAAATGTTGACGAAAGATATCAACATAATATAAAGTATGTCATCCTGAACTTGTTTCAGGATCTAGATGCGTAAGGCTAGTCGAGATGCTGAAATAAATTCAGCATGACAACAATAGACCATGGAGATTAAACAAGTGCTTGAACAATTGGGGCTGGAAGGGAAGAAGGCGGATGTATATCTGGCTGCTTTGGAATTGGGAAGTTCGAGTGTGATTGAAATTTCTAAAAAAGCTGGGATTAAAAGAACGACTTGCTATGATATTTTATTGGATCTTATTGGTGAAGGTTTGATTTCACAAACACAAAAAGGCAAAAAAAGATTATTTGTGGGTGAAGATCCGGAAAAGATTCAAAGAAACTTGAAAAATAAAGAAAGATTGTTTGCAGAAATTTTACCACAACTGCAATCGATTCATAATGTGCGAGGTGCAAAACCAAAGATTAGATTTTATGAAGGCAAGGAAGGATTAAAAGAAGTTTATGAAGACACATTAAAATATAAAACAGAAATATTAGGATTTGCCTCTGATGATATAATGAAAGTATTAGGTATGGATTGGGCGATGGAATATCTGGCAAAAAGAAAAAAGAATGGAATTTGGGCCAAAGGAATTGTACCCGGGACGGAAATGCTTAAGGAAAATTTTATTTCCAAGGATTTAGAACAACTTCGCATAACCAAAGTTATTGATCATAAAAAATATCCTTTCTCTATTGAAATTAATATTTATGGTCATCAAAAAGTTGCCTTGATGTCAGCCAAAGAAGAAATCGGACTTATTATTGAAGGGGAAGAAATTCACAAAACAATGAAACTTATTTTTCAACTCATTTGGGACCTGCTGCCGGAAGTTAAGGTTAAGTAAAAAGGCGATGGAAGATTCCGTCGCCTTTTCTGTGGTTGATATCAGCGTACATTACCTAGTGGATGCGGTTTTGGTGGAACCTTTTTAATCTTATCAGCCTTAGCTTTGCAATCGGGGCATTCTAGAGGAGTAGAAACTGAGAGAATGTGTCTATCACAAACTTTGCATTCGTAACGTTCCTTTCTTAAAAAACCTTCAAACAATTTTGTTAAAAAATTTTTAAACATAAGAACCTCCTCTGTATGTAATGTGCATTGATAATGTCAAGGTTGCTTTTATCGTAATTTGGAAAAGGGTTATTGTCAAAGCCACTGGCTTGAAATGAGCGGTTTAGGGTGGTAGTATTAGCTCATATAACATGTAACATATAACATGTAACATAAAGAGCGGCATTACAATGTGAATTTGAATTTTGCTACATGCTTTATGCTATATGTCTCATGAACACTATGAGTGGACATTCACATTGGGCGGGGATAAAACAGAGAAAAGGTGTTAATGACGCTAAAAGGGCGAACGTATTTACTAAATATGGGCGTTTGATTACCATTGCTGCTAAAGAAGGTGGTGGTAAACCTGAAATGAATTTTAAATTGCAAATGGCAATCGATCGGGCAAGGCTTGAAAATATGCCTAAAGACACTATTGAGCGCGCTATTAAAAAAGGTACAGGCGAATTGAAGGATGGTGCGGAGATTGAAGAAATTGTGTATGAGGGTTATGGTCCTGGAAATGTAGCTATGCTTATTAAAACTGCTACTGATAATAGAAACAGAACCGGAAGTGAAATTCGCAGCATTCTGACTAAAGCTGGCGGAAAGCCTGCAGCGGAAGGTGGGGTGAAATTTATGTTTAAATTGGTTGGAAACATCGCAGTGTCTGTTGGCGACAGAGATCCGTATGAAGTTGAGATGGCTGCTATTGAAGCTGGGGCAGAGGATACTTTGTATGAGGGTGATATTGTGATTGTTTATACAAAAATAGAAGACTTGCAAAAAGTTAAAGAAAATTTAGACAAAGCCGGACTTATTGTTGAAGGTGCTGACCTTGTTTACGCTCCAACTCAGAAAACGCAGCTTGATGCAGATTCAAAAATAGATTACGAAAAGCTTTTAGAAAAATTAGACGAGAACGACGACGTGCAGGAAATATACGACAATTTGTAAGCCTTGGGGCTTACAAATTGTAATGTCAAAATCCAAATGTCAAATGACAAATAAATGACCCAAGTCCAAATGACTAAACTTTTTGGATTTGAGGCATTAGGATTTTATTTGATATTGGAAATTAGGATTTTGGATTTAAAAAATTCTCTTGAAATACTGATAATGCATAAACAAAAAGACATTTTAGCTGTGAATACTCTTCGAGTTCTCGGTATCGACCCAGGGACTGCTATTGTTGGTTGGGCTATTTTGGATGAAACAAAAGGATGTGTGACTTCGGTTGCGTATGGTCACATCACAACTTCGCCAAAAAACAGCACAGCAGAGCGGCTTTTTGAAGTTGTGAAAGATTTGGAGCAGATAATTGAAAAATATAAGCCAGATGAAGCGGCAGTTGAGGACTTGTTCTTTTTTAAGAATGTAAAAACAGTAATGAAAGTGAGCCAAGCCAGGGGGTCTATACTCTTGACACTTGAGAGATTTTGTGTTAGCATATTTGAATACACACCGCTGCAAGTCAAACAAGCCTTGACTGGTTACGGTAGGGCAGAAAAGAAGCAAATACAGCTTATGGTAAAGAATATTTTAAAATTGAAAGAAGTTCCCAAGCCAGATGACACGGCCGATGCAATCGCGATTGCACTGTGCCATATTAATTCTAGAAAGATGACAGCTGTGAAGAAAAACTGCTAAAAGAGAAAAATTTTTTGTATAATTAAATAATAACCCCACGAAAATACTAATCTTATACGAATATACTAATAAATAACAGATTCGTATATTAGTAAGGGATTGGTATATTAGTGGGTGAGTCTATGGAGAACATCAGTCCGCTTATTAAATATTTTATTGCACAAGGTGTGCCGCTTGATACGGTCATCTTGCTTTTAATGTTGCCAATTGTGGTAACGTTGATCGCTTTTTTTCGTCAGGTAATCGGAATTAAGGCTTTTGGTATTTATACGCCTGCGATTGTGACTTTTGCTTTCTTGGCTGTACCACAACTTCGCTACGGCGTCCTTATTTTTGTTGTGGTAATTTTGGTTGGAATGCTGCTGCGCTTTGCACTGAAAGGTCTTCGTATTTTGTATCTGCCGCGCGTGGCCATCACACTTAGCATTATTGCACTTTCAATTTTGATGCTGCTTAGTTTTGGAGGAGCAATGCAACGAACCGGTTTAGCTGCAGTTTCAATTTTCCCAATTTTGATTATGATTACGATCGTGGAAAAATTTGTGGCAGCTCAAATTGAAAAGGGAAATCGTGCAGCTCTCATTTTGGCGGTGGAAACATTGGTAATTTCTCTTGTTGGATATTATTTGGCAAGTTGGCCAGCATTGATAAAAGGCATTGTAGCTTTCCCATGGCTGATTTTAATTACAATTCCAATCAATATCTTTTTAGGGAAATGGGATGGCTTGCGCTTGAATGAATATTTTCGTTTTAGGGAAGTATTGAAAAATTTAAAATAACCCAACTAAAATACAAATCTTTTACTAATATACGAATAAAAAATGCAAGAATATTAGTATATTCGTATTTGATTAGTAAATTAGTGGGTTATTTATTGCTAAATATCACTAACCGAAAAATTTGAAAAATTAATTTTTGCATCACTATGCTTGAATTTATAAAAAATGGAAATAAGTTGCTGGGAATGAATGCTCGCAACCTTGATTACATTCGTCCATACAATAGAAAAAAAGCAAAAAAATTGGCGGATGACAAAATCTTAAGCAAACGAATGCTTAAGAAAGGTGGAATTCCTGTGCCAAAATTGCTTGCAAAAATCAGAACAGCCGAGGAATTGGAAAATTTCGACTGGTTTTCTTTGCCGTCTTCTTTTGCACTTAAGCCAAACCGTGGATATGGCGGAGGTGGAATTATGGTAGTGTATGGCAGAAAGAAAAATAGTGGAAAAGTTTTAGTAAATGATGAAAATGAAATACCGTTGCCTGTCTGGATTAAAGCTGATGGCAGCAAAGTAACAGTGGAAGATATCAAGAGTCATATTTTAAATATTTTGGATGGGGCATTTTCATTGGCTAATATGCCAGACATTGCTTTTTTTGAAGAACGTTTAACCTTGCTTAAACTTTTTAAGCCATATGCATATAAAGGAATTCCTGATATCCGCGTGATTGTTTTTAATCATATACCTGTAATGGCGATGCTTCGTCTTCCAACAAAAGAATCTGGAGGAAAAGCTAATTTGCAGCAAGGAGGAATCGGAGTGGGAATTGACTTAGCTTCAGGCGTGACCACGACTGCAGTTTTGGGTAAAGGAAAAATTATTGATTATGTTCCAGGCACCAGGATGCTTCTTTCAGGAATTCGAATTCCATATTGGAAAGACATCTTACTTTTAGCAGTAAAAGCGCAGGAGGTTTCTGGGATGGGATTTTTGGGCGCTGATGTTGCGATTGATCGCGAGCGCGGTCCGGTTTTTTTGGAAATTAATGCTCGTCCTGGGCTTGCTATTCAAGTTGCAAACCTAAGTGGTCTTAAAGAAAGACTTGAGCGCATCAAGGGTCTCAAAATAAAAACAGCTGTACGTGGTGTGCGTGTGGGCAGGGATTTGTTTGGTGGGGAGGTGGAAGAAGAGGTTGAAGAAATTTCTGGACGAAAAGTGATTGGAACAATTGAAAAAATAAAATTAATTGGTCAAAAAGGAAAAACAGTTGAAGTTGAAGCGAAAATAGACACAGGCGCCGGTTTCACTTCTATTGATACTGATCTTGCAGAGCAATTGGGCTTTGAAGATACAGTAAGAGAATATCAAAAAATCGAAACAACTAATAGTGACATCCAAAACTTAAGCAAAAAAGAGCGTTGGGATATTTTCAAACATATTCCTCATATTGAAAGTATGCTAATGGTGCATAGTGCTAGCGGTTCAACTTATCGTCCGATAATTAAAATTACTGTTGTTATGGATAACGTGACAATTCCAGCGAAAGTCACACTTATTAATCGTGCTCATTTGAAGTATCCGATTATTATTGGCAAAAGAAACTTGAGAAAGTTTTTGATTGATGTGAATAAATAATTTACATAGAATTTTTATGAAAAACATTGTAATTATGTATGCGGGCGATGATTGGAAAAAGGAAATTCCTATTACTAATGAAGGAACCAGAATGGCGATTCAAGATTGGATGCTTCGTGCTGAAAAGGCTGGAGTGAATTTATATCGCGCAAGCATTAAATGGTATGACTTGGAAAAAAATGTTTTCACAAAAGCTTGGACTTTTCGTGAAGGAGCTTGGCAAAAAATTGAAAACGATATTTGTCCTGACTTAATTTATGACAAAGTTTTGAGTAAATATGATTATTCGATGCTTGAGTATAAGTTAAAAATTGCCAAAAAAATTTTGCTTTTTAATTCTCCACTTTTTCGGGCAACATTTAATAATAAACTTTCCCAATATGTAATGTTTGGAGAATTTATGCCATTTTCACAAATTGCAAATAACAAAGAGGAATTAAAAAAAACAATAGCGGAAAGTCCTTCTCAAAAAATTGTAATAAAACCATTGTATGGCTCTGGTGGCTTCGGAATTTTTATTGGAGAAAAAAAGAAAGCCTTATCAGAAAAATATATTTATCCAGTTTTGGTGCAAGAGTTTGTCGTAAGTGAAAAAGGTATCCCAGGTATATCGCAAAAAGATGAAGTGGCTGATTTGCGAATGGTGTATCAAGGAGGAAAAATGGCTTATGCGCTTTCGCGAATTGCAAAAACTGGATCACTTTTCACTAATTTGCATCAGGGAGCAACTGGAAAAATGATTTTAGAAAATAAAATTCCGATTAGTTTGAAAGAGATGGCCGAAGTTATTAATAAAAAAATTTCTGTTTTTTCTAACGCACAATATTCTTTGGATTTTATTTTTGATAATAATGGCAAACCTTATTTTATTGAAATGAACACAACCCCCGGCATTGATTTAGTAACTCTTTTGGGGGACGAAAAAACAAAGCAAGAAAATTTTGAGTCTATAATAGAATTATTGTAATGAAAAAAATAGCACTGAAGATTGCTATGGTAGCTCCGCCATTCGGGGATACGGGAGGTCCTGAAGTGGCTGTTCTTAATCTTGCAGAAGCACTTAAAAAAGAAGGAGCTGATGTGACGCTTTTTGCTCCAAAAGATTGGCAAACATCAGTGAGGCATATCCCGACACTCTCAAAAAGCATTTGGAATATGAATCAAAGAGAGAAGGTGGAAATTGCAACGCTGCGTATGCAAAGTCAAATGGCCGTTGTTGAATATGCTGATGAGTTTGATGTTGTACATTTTCATTGTCAACGGTTCTCCTGTTTTGCTGCAGAAAAAATTAAAAAACCCACAGTTCTTACTATGCATAATAATTTTTCAGATGAGATGCTAGTCGAAATGAAATCGGCAGGTATGCATATTGTTGCTCTTTCTAATGCGCAGGCACGCGGCAGGGAAATTGATGCAGTTATCCATCACGGGTTGCCAACTCATCAAATAAAACCTTCCTATAAAAAGGGGAAGTACCTTTTATTTTTAGGCAGACTAACTGATCAAAAAGGTGTGGATATTGCTATTAAAATAGCAAAAAAGGTTGAAAAAAAATTGTATATTATAGGTAGAATTGGTAATACTAAAGATCGAAAAGAATATTTTAAAGAAAAATTGGAGCCCTTTATTGATGGTAAACAAATTGTTTATTTGGGGACAGTTACACATAAAAAAATATATGAATATTGTGCGAAAGCGGAAGCATTGCTTTTTCCTATTAGGCGGCCGGAGTCTTTTGGCTTGGTAACTGTGGAGGCTTTAGCTTGTGGAACTCCGATAATTGCAACAAAAGTAGAACCGCTTCCTGAAATTTTGCATAATCCGGGAGTGGCTTTTTTGTCTGATAATATTGAGAATCTTATAGGGGCAGCAAAAAATACTAATGTTTTTGACAGAAAAGAATGTCGGAAATACGTTGAGGAAAATTTTGACAGCAGCGTTATGGCTAAAAAATATTTGGAACTGTATAAAAAGATTATAAAAACAAAAAGCATTGGTATTTAAAAAGAGTATGATAAAACTCTTGATAAATAATCAGTTTCGTGTATACTAGAGCGGCTTTGAAAAAAGCTGTTTTAAGCATATAATATAGTTATACAGAAGTTACGCATTTCGAAACATTTCTTTTTTGGCCAATTGCCTGCCTGCCGGTAGGCAGATCGGCGACAGCGACTCTTTGAGTTTTTGGATACTGAATATTTATCCAAAAGCGTGCCAAATAAGAAATTGTTGAGAAAATGCGTAAGTCTTATCATAGTTCAAAATAAAAATATGAAACCAATATTTGTCTCACAAAATTTTAAAAACATCAGAGGAATGTCTTCTAATGAAAGATGGAAGCTCACAGGTAAAATTTTCTTGTATCTTTTTGGTGTGGGAATCTTGTCCGTGATTGGCATCTTTCTTTTTTTTGCCAAGGATTTGCCAAGTGCAAATTCGGTAGACGCAAAGCTTATTGCGCAATCAACAAAAATTTATGATCGCTCTGGTCAACATCTTTTGTATGATGTACACGGGGAGGAGAAAAGAACAGTTATACCTTTTGAGCAGATTCCTGACAATGTGAAATATGCCACAATCGCGCTGGAAGATCAGGAATTTTATTCTCATTATGGAGTAAACCCCAAAGCTATTTTACGATCAGCCTTCAAAGACATTATCAAAGGAGGCGCTGCTCAAGGAGGAAGCACAATCACGCAGCAGTTTATCAAAAAATCATTGCTTAGCGATGAGAAAACCTTCACACGAAAAATCAAAGAAGTGATTCTTGCTATTGAGCTTGAACAAAAATATTCAAAAGATGAAATTTTGGCAATGTATCTTAATCAAATCCCATATGGCTCAAGTGCATATGGAATTGAAGCAGCAGCGCAAACCTTTTTTTCAAAATCAGCCAAAGATTTGAGTCTTGCTGAAGCTGCGCTCTTGGCTTCACTTCCAAATGCTCCAACATATTATTCGCCGTTTGGTTCTCATCGCGATGCGTTGGTTGGAAGAAAGAATTCAGCCCTTAAAAAGATGGCTGATTTGGGATATATCACACAGGATCAAGCAGATGAGGCGAAAAGTGTGGATATTTTTGCAGAAATAACTCCAAAACAGGATAATATTCAAGCACCTCATTTTGTGATGTATGTGAAGGAATATCTGGAACAAAAATATGGAGAACAAGCGGTGGAACAAGGTGGATTGAAGGTATATACCACACTTGATTGGGACAAACAACAAGCTGCAGAAAAGGCGGTGGTTGAAGGAGCTGAAAAAAACAAAGCTCAAAATGCCAGCAATGCAGCGTTGGTAGCAATGGATCCAAAAACTGGACAAATTTTGGCGATGGTTGGCTCGAAAAATTATTTTGACAAATCAATTGATGGGCAAGTTAACGTGGCTTTGGCTGATCGTCAACCGGGGTCTTCATTTAAACCATATGTTTATCTGACAGCTTTTACGAAAGGTTACACCCCAGAAACATTATTATATGATGTGGCAACAAACTTTAGTACCGATGAAGGAAAAGATTACAAGCCGCAAAATTATGATGGAAAATTCAAAGGACCGCTTCAAATGAAAAATGCATTGGCTATGTCGCTCAACATTCCTGCTGTGAAAACTTTGTATTTGGCAGGAGTGAAAGATTCAATTCAACTTGCAAAAGGGCTTGGAATAAAAGGTCTCAATCAACCTGAACGATACGGTTTGTCTTTGGTACTCGGAGGTGGAGAAGTGACATTACTTGATCACGTTAATGCGTATGGTGGTTTGGCCACAGGAGGAATTCACTATGACAAAACTGCAATTTTGAAAATTCAAGATAAGGACGGAGCGGTTTTGGAAGAATTCAAACAAAGCGCTGGGCAAAGAATTGTTGAAGAAAAATATGTTGCTATGCTTGATTATATTATGTCGACCAATGAACTCAGAGCACCTGTGTTTGGAGACAATAATCCTTTCAAATTTTCAGATCGCCAAGTTGCGGCCAAGACTGGAACAACCAATGAATTTCGCGATGGTTGGGCAATGGGGTACACGCCGTCAATTGCAGTGGGGGTTTGGGCTGGAAACAATGACAACTCCTCTATGAAAGTCGGTGCTGATGGAATTTATGTGGCTGCTCCGATTTGGAGATCGTTTATGAATTTTGCATTGGGAAACAGTGCGGCTGAACAATTTCCAAAATATGAAAAAGAAGATGCCGGCAAACCAATTCTCAATGGAGAACAAGACATTAAAGAAGATGTAAAGGTGTGCGAAATGGATGCCAAGGATTACAAAGGAGATTATTGCTTGGCAAATGATTCTTGTCCTGATGGAACTTCAGACAAAAAAACATTCGGGGAAGTTCACAGTATTTTATTTTATGTGAAAAAAGATGATCCACGAGGAGATTATCCAAAAGATCCATCCGATGATTCTCAATATAAAAATTGGGAAAAGGGTGTGCAAGATTGGTTTAAAAAAGACAAGAAAAAGAACAAAGATCTTGATCCTATTCCAACTTTGGAATGCAAAGAAGAATATTTCAAACCGAAAGAAGAGCCCGAGCCAGAGCCGGAACCAGAACAAGAGCCAGTAGTGGTAACTCCGACTTGCTCGGATGGTATTCAAAATGGAAATGAAACAGGCAAAGACTGTGGTGGTGGGTGTACCGCGTGTTTGATAATTTAAAATTTATCAATTAAAAATTCATTTTAAATTTTAAATTTAAAATTTAAAATTATTTAGAAAAGGATGATAGCAAAGCTTCGAGGTAAAATTGATTTAATGCACGACAATTATGTCATTGTTGATGTCAGTGGTGTTGGGTACAAAGTTTTTGTGACCGTGCATACTTTTGGAATGGTGGCTGGAAAATCTGACATAGAACTTTATACGCATACTTATGTGCGAGAAGACACGTTGGCACTCTATGGTTTTTTGGAGATTGCAGAACTTGAAATGTTTGAACTCCTGATTTCTATTTCAGGAATCGGACCAAAAGCTGCGATGGGGATTTTGGCAATTGCTGATCCGAAAACAATCAGTATGGCAGTTCTCAATGAAGACCCATCGATTTTGACCAGAGTTTCTGGCGTTGGAAAGAAAATTGCGCAGCGCGTTATTTTGGAACTGAAAAACAAAATCACCAATATGCCAAGCGGCGAAAAAGCACAACTCGAAAGCGACTCAGATGCTTTTGAGGCATTGGTGGCGATGGGATATTCTGTCAGTGAATCTCGCGAAGCCTTAAAATTGATTTCAAATGACATTAAAGATGTCGGAGAAAGAGTGAAACTTGCGCTCAAGAGTCTTGGCAAAAAATAGAAAAAGTGTGGTATAATAGAAATACGTAAAAATAAAATAACCCCAGTGAAATAGTATTTTGAGTACAAAATAATTTCACGGGGTAAATAAAAAAATGAACAAAGAAAAAAAACAGGGTTCAATCTTGGCGTATTCCTTGGTTATCATTTCTGTGATGATTGCAATTGCTGGAACACTTTCTGTTGTGGCTATTGTTGAAAAAAAAGGTGCAAGCGGCACTGAATTTTCAATGCAATCACTCCAAACCGCGGACAGCGGAGTGCAGTTGGCTTTGAAGAAATTAAGTAACCAAGGAACAATATCAACAGTATTTACAGGGTTTGGAACGGGTTGTTCTGATGGTAAAGTTACCGGCACGGATGTTGGACCATCAGGTTCTTCATATGAACTGACTTTTTTTAATACTAGTGGAACTGCACTTGGATGCAGTGCTGATAAAAATGAAATTGCCAACATTAAATCTGTCGGAACGTATAACAATACCGTGAGAGCTGTGAATGTGGCAGTGGCTGCAACGGCAGGAACTGGCTATGCGCTTTCATGTTTTCTTGGTAGTGCTGCTAATCAGCTTATTTGTTGTAGAACTGATAATGCAACAGGTGAAACAAAATGCAAAGATGGCGGTCCTAATTTTAATAATTCAAGTCATTGGGAAGATCTTGGAAATACTTCTGGCGATACTGGTTCAACATTTCAAGTTTGGGCAGCAAATTAATCAAAAATTTTTAAGAGTCTCGAGAAATCGAGACTCTTTTTGTTTTCTCTGATTTACTGATATAATTTGGGTATGGAAAATAAAGAAATTCTACAATCGCAGCAATGGCGAAAGTTTCAGGAAGCTGTTGGGAGAAAAACACATTTTGTTGAAAATGACGCATTTTCAGCGAGTATTATTGAGCATGTTTTGCCGATTGTGGGGAAATATTTTTACAGTCCTAGAGGGCCTGTAATTTCCAATTTCCAATTTCCAATTTCCAATGAAATCCAAAATCCAAATGACAAAATTAAAAATGGGATGTGGGGGTTGATTGAATTGGGAAAAAAAGAAAATGCTGGTTGGATTAGGGTTGAACCGGAAAGTGATCAGATGTTGGAAATGATAAAAGAAAATATTTCAGAAAAAGTTGTTAAAGCTCCACACAATATGCAACCGAAAGAAGTTTTTGTGTTGGATATTTCAAAAGACGTGGAAACTTTGTTGAATGAAATGAAACCTAAAACACGATATAATATAAAACTCGCAATAAAACATAATGTTTTAGTGCGAGCAATTTCCAATTTCCAATTTCCAATTTCCAATCAATATGTAGAAATTTTTCTTAAACTCACAAAGGAAATGGCGGCGAGGCAGGGAATTGTGGCGCATCCAGAAGAATATTATCGAAAAATGATTGAGACTTTGCCGGAGGAAATGCTCAAGATTTATGTGGCTGAGTTTGAAGGGAAAATAATTGCAGCAAATCTGGTTTTGTTTTTTGAAAACACTGCGACATATTTGCACGGGGCATCGTCAAATGATAATAGAAATGTGATGGCACCATTTTTATTGCAATGGCAGGCGATTTTAGAAGCCAAAGAAAGAGGCTGCACGCGTTACGATTTTGGAGGTATTAAAACCGTTAATAGTGATAACAGTTGGGAGGGAATCACTAATTTCAAACTGGGTTTTTCACCGAATACTAAATCCATTGAATTTCCTGGGAGTTATGATATTATTATTAACCCTAGGAAATATGCGGTTTATCGAGGACTGCAGAGAGCGAAGGCTTTTGCAGTAAAATTCAAGAAATAATTTTAAGTTTTAAATTTAAAATTTTAAATCAAATCTAAATGTCTAAATTTTAAATTAAATAATTAAAAATTCATTTAAAATTTAAAACTTAAAATTTAAAATTATTAATATATGCACTATATTAAAAAACTTTTTCCCCAAAATATTAAAAACCTGTACCACTTAGCGCAAGCCGTTGTGGCTAATGTTTGGTATGGTTTTCCATCACGAAAATTAAAGGTAATTGGTGTTACGGGAACTGATGGAAAAACAACAACTGTTCAGATGGTCACAAAAATTTTGGAAGAAGCTGGCCGGAAAGTTGCAATGGCTTCAACGATTAATTTCAAAATTAATGGAGTTGAGGAAAAAAATCTTTCTCACTTCACGACCGAATCTGCCCTTACTTTACAAAAATTTATCAAAAAAGCTGTTGATGCAGGCTGTGAATATTTGGTTTTGGAAACATCTTCTCATTCACTAGATCAATATCGTGTGTGGGGAGTTGACTATAAGACGGCAGTTATTACTAATGTTACGCGTGAGCATTTGGATTATCATAAGACGATGGAAAAATATCGTGAAGCGAAGAAAAAACTTTTTGAAAATGTAGAAAAAAATAAAGGAACAAATATTGTTAATTTAGATATGGAGAATCCTAATGAATTTGTGAATTTTAATGTGGAAAAAAAATATGGATACACAACAAAAATTGAAAGTACAAATCTCATAAATCAAAATGATAATGTAAAAATAAAAATTGTAAATGCGGAAAACATTGAAATTGGAATTAATGGCTCATCGTTTGAAATAGGAAATTTTTCTGCTGCTAAATTGGCGGGTATGGATGAGAAAAAAAGTATTAGACTCAATTTGCAATTGCCTGGACTTTTTAATGTCGAGAATGCCCTTGCTGCAACGTGTGTGGGCCTTAGTGAGGAGATTGGGATAGAAACGATTAAAGACGCACTGGCAAAAATAAAGGGCGTGGCAGGGCGAATGGAGGCCGTAGAAAACGATTTAGGGCTGCATATTTTGGTTGATTTTGCTTTGACGCCAAATGCTTTGGAAAGGCTTTATAGCACGCTTTTTCAGGCTAAAAAGTCTGATTCTAAAATTATTGCTATTTTTGGTTCTTGCGGCGATCGAGATCGTGGAAAACGACCTATTATGGGGGGGGTTGTCTCCAAATATGCTGATGTTGTCATTCTTACAAATGATGAACCGTACTATGAAAAACCTGAGCAAATTATTGAAGAAATTGCTGTTGGGATTAAAAATAAAACAGAAGGGCAAAATTTTTGGAAAATTATCGACAGGAGGGAAGCAATCAGAAAAGCGATTGAGATTGCTCAAGAGGGAGATATTATTTGCATCACAGGTATGGGTGATTTTGAAACGATGGTAGTTGGGGATAAGAAGATTCCTTGGAATGATCGGAAAGTTATCGAAGAAGAACTAGTAAGATAGCTTTTCAGGCATTAGCTTTTTAGCTTGTTAGAAAAAAATACAAATAAAAATCACCTTGCGGTGATTTTTTGTTACTAAGAAGCTAATGTCTGAAAAGCTAAAAAGCTATTATGCTAGGAGCTTGATAAATATAGTAGTAAGAATAAGACCAGTGATAGCACCGACAATAACTTCGCTTACTTTGTGACCCATACGTTCTTTGAGTCTGGGATATTTCTCTTCATTTATATTAAGTTGACCAATGAGCATATTGAGATATTTTCCTTGGTCGCCCAAAGTCATTCGAAGACGAGTTGCATCATCGATAATAAGAAAGGCAAGCGCAATTGCAACGGCAAATGTCCCAGTGTGAACTCCTTCATAAAAACCAATGGATGTAACCAATGAAAAAGCAAAAGCTGTGTGCGCGCTTGGCATATGACCGTGGGTAAGGACGTAGCGAATGTCCCAACCGTGTTTTAAACTGTAAAGCACAAATTTGATGGCTTGCACGATAATTCCAACTGTAATTGGAATGAGAAACACTGCATAAGACGTAATAAATTCCATAGGAGTTGTATTATATTATTAATCTTGCTTAATTATAGCACATTATTTCAGTTAAATTCTCTCAATTGGGAAATTCGCAAAATTGATGTATAATTATATTACAAAGTCTAATTAAAAAATCGCTTTTGCAGTAATCTTTACGGCAAACAGTCGGTTAAATTTTTTATGAGTATTTTATTAATTGTGCTGGTCGCTCTGGGATTGTTTCTTGTTTTTGGAATTGGCGTTTACAACAGCTTGGTAACTTTGAAAAACAGAGTTGATGAGGCTTGGAGTGATATTGATGTGCAACTCAAGCGAAGATATGATCTGATTCCAAATTTGATTAACACTGTGAAAGGTTATGCCACTCACGAAAAAGAATTGTTTGAACGAGTAACAGCAGCCCGAACAGCTGCAATGAGCGCTGGAAGTCCTGCAGAAAAACAAGATGCAGAAAATATGCTTTCCGGAACATTGAAATCGTTGTTTGCAGTTTCTGAAAATTATCCAGATTTGAAAGCAAATCAAAACTTTCTAGAGCTTCAAAGAGAATTGACTGATACTGAAGACAAAATTCAAGCTTCACGAAGATTTTACAATGGAAACGTCAGGGATTTCAACATTAAAATCGAAACTTTTCCAAGTAACATCGTTGCTGGAATGTTAAATTTTACTAAAAGAGAATTCTTTGCAGCTGATGAGGCAGAAAAAGAAAATGTCAAAGTCCAATTTTAATCAAATCGAATCACAATGTTCAAATATAGGCACCACGACGCTCATAAAAAGTATGATGATCACAACAAGTCACATTATATTTGCTTGCTGACCCTTATCAGTCTAGTTTTTTTCATCGTAATGGGAATAGGCTACGCAATATATCTTTTTGTGGATGCGATGCCGTCCTCAAATGTTTCCGGTGTGCATATCACGAAAAGCTTGGTTCTCGCAGTGGATGGACTTAAAGGAAATTTGTACAGCGATTCTTCCAGGGGAATTAAGGACTGGATAATTAATACCGATGAAACAAACGGCTTTGAAATTAAGCATCCTAATGATTGGGAGGTGCAAAATAATGCTAACAGTTTTTTTCTCTTAAAGAAATATACCGATATCAGGTCCAGAAACAGCTCATTGGCATCCGCTATTGAGGTTGGCAGCATTTCTCTTGGAGAAAGTGAAAGCTGCGAAGCTGCCGCGGGAAAAAAGAGCATCAAATGGGATCCTGACTGGAAAGAAGAAATGATAAACGGACGTATGGGAGTGAGAACTGGAAAAGTCAAAACAGCCGAAGGGCTTATACGAGATGTTATTTTTTGGAAAAATGAAGAAGAAGGAAAGATTTTTTATCTGGAAGCTACTTATTACACCGATAAATCAACTGAATTTGAAAATATTTTCAAAAATGTAATTTCAGAATTTAGGTTTTTATAGAGCAAACCCTGTTAAATAATTTTGATTACAAAATTAAGATTTGGATTATTAATTAAGGGAGACAAGGTAAAAATTTAAAATTAACTATATAAATTTTGGTTTCATTTATTTTTGAATCCAAATCTTATTAAACAGGGTAAATGGCTACTTTATACACTGAAGCTGACAAAAATACACGTCTAACCTGGATTTATATCGCGGGCTTTTTAGCCTTTGTGATTGGAGTCGGATATGTTTTTGCGGGAGCAATGGGGAATAGTACGATTTTGTATATTGCAGTTGCTTTCTCGATAGTTATGAGTTTTGGCTCATATTGGTGGAGTGACAAGATTGTTTTGGCTATGAGCGGCGCAAAAGAGGTTACTCATGAGGGAAACAGAGAGTTATACCACCTTGTGGAAAACCTGTGCATAACTGCTGGACTCCCAGCGCCTAAGATTTATATTATTGAAGACTCTGCTCCAAATGCCTTTGCTACGGGCCGAGATCCCCAGCATGGCGTTATTTGTGTGACTACCGGGCTTTTGGATAAACTGGAAAAAATTGAATTGGAAGGAGTGATTGCTCATGAACTTTCTCATATTGGCAATCGGGATATCCTACTTTCGACCGTAGTTGTTGTTTTGGTTGGTTTTGTGGCTTTGATAGCGGATTGGTTCAGACATTGGTCCTTTTTTGGCGGTGGGGATGACAGTGATAACAGGAATCCAATTTTGATGATTGTGGGAATTTTGCTTTCATTGCTTGCTCCACTTGCCGCAATAATGATGCAAATGGCAATTTCCAGAAAGCGCGAATTTTTGGCTGATGCCAGCGCTTCACTTCTGACGCGATATCCTGAAGGGCTTGCTAGCGCCCTCGAAAAGATTTCTTCCGACCAAGAACCCCTCGAAGCCGCCAACCGCGCCACCGCACATCTTTACATCTCAAATCCCTTCAAGGGCAACAAGGTTTCCAAACTTTTTTCCACCCACCCACCAATTGAGGAGAGGATCGCGAAGTTGAGGGGAATGAAAAGCTAGCTTTTTAGGAAATACAAACACAATCTTGGAAAAGAAAAAAGGCGTTAGTCATGATTGGCTATGCTTTTTTGTTTCAGTCTACTTTTTAGTTGACGAATTTTTGTTATAGTGATAATATATCAGTATAAGTCACTAAAAATAAAAATATGAAAAAAGTAAGCAATTCACTGGCAATTTTTGAAAATTTTAACATTCGCAGGCACTATGATGAGGAAAAGGAAACTTGGTATTTTTCAGTTATTGATATTATTGCTGCCTTGATTGAGCAAGAAGATTTTCAGGCAGCTAGAAATTATTGGAAGGTTTTAAAGAATCGCTTAAGAGCCGAGGGAAGTGAAGTGGTTACAAAATGTAACCGGTTGAAATTAGTTGCAGAGGATGGGAAAATGCGCGAAACCGATGCGGCTGATGTTGAAACAATTTTGCGTCTTGTTCAAACTGTTCCATCTAAAAAAGCTGAGCCGATCAAATTGTGGTTGGCAAAAGCTGGATACGAAAGAATCCAGGAAATGTCTGATCCAGAAAAGGGAATAAATCGTTCCAGATCATATTGGCAGAAAATGGGAAGAAGTGAGAAGTGGATTCAGCAAAGGATGATGGGGCAAGAAATCAGAAATAAATTGACTGATTATTGGAAAAACAATGAAGTTAAAGAAAGAGATGAATTTGCAATTTTGACAAATATAATTCATGAAGAATGGAGCGAGTTGACTATCAAGGCACACAAAAATTTGAAAAACTTAAAAACTCAAAATCTTCGTGATCACATGTCTGATGCGGAGCTCGTTTTCACGGCATTGGCAGAGCTTTCGACTCGTGAAATCGCACAAAGTATTGAAGCAAGAGGCTTGGAAGAAAATAAGATTCCAGCTAAGCGAGGTGGAAAAATTGCCAGAAATGCCAGACTTGAGCTTGAGGAAAAAACTGGTAAAAGCGTGGTCACTGGAAACAATTTTTTAAATCAAGCAAAAAATAAAAAAAGATTAAAGTAGGTTTTGAATGAAAAACTTTTTATGCAATGGAAATCACCGAAAAACAGCGATAAATATTTTTGGACAGCGCATGTGGCGGAAAAGATGCATTACTATGGTCTTAGCGAGCAGAAAGTTTTGGGCGTGATTCGTGCACCAAAAAGAATTGAAACGAGTATTGTGGAAAATACTGTGGCTGTGATGGTGCCGGTTGGAAATATAAAAATTGGACCTCAAAAACCAAAATGGGGAAGACCCTCCTTCGCTTCTGCTGAAGCTTTGGCGGGCAAGCCTGTTGAAACGTCCTCCTCCGCTAAAGCTACGGCGGAGAACTGGAATCAGGAAATTTGGGTAATGTACCAAACAAAATCTCAAGAGAAAAAATTTAAAGACAAAACGTTAGGTGAGAAGAAAGATGATAAGATTGCTAAGTTGCAAAGAAAAATAAATTCTAGTAAGCAAATTACTATAATTTCTGCTTGGCGTTATCCTGGTGTGAGTCCGAAGAGTAATCCAATCCCCGAGGATATTTTGAGGGAGCTTGAAGAAATAGGATTGCAATAATCAGGGAGTTTTATTGACTGGATTGTCAATAATATTAAGATATGGTAAAATAAAAGTAGATAAATATTGTATCATTATAAGTAGTATAATTAATTTTAATCTAAAAAATATGGAAGAAAACACAACAGGGCAGGAAGGTGTGGAAGTTCCAAAAGCACCTCAAAATGACGATGTTGAAAAGAACAAAGTGATGGCAATCGTAGGATATGTTATTCCAATCTTGTTTTTTGTTCCACTTATTTCAGAAGCAAAAAACAGCCCATTTGCCAAGTTTCATGCAAATCAACAATTGTTGCTACTTCTGGCCGCTATAGCTGTTAACGTGGTTGGAACAGTAATACCAGTCTTGGGTTGGTTTATTATTTTGCCACTTGGAACAATTGCTGTTTTTGTGCTAGCAATTATGGGAATCATTAATGCCGTTAAAGGAGAAATGAAAAAACTTCCTATGATTGGTGGATATGAAATTATAAAATAGTTTTTACTTTGTTTTAACTGCGGGTGGCCTTTCGAGGTTGCCCGTTTTTGTTTATTATGGGAATATATTATAATACGAATACGCGAATGAATGCGAATGTTACGAATATGCAAATGTTTAAATTATTCGCAAATTCGCGTATTGGCATAAATTTGCATAATTAGTATTATTTCTTATAAATATATGACAAAGAAGACAAAAATAGTGGCAACTCTTGGATTGGTTTCTGATAGTAAAGAAGTTTTGAAACAAATGGTTGAAAATGGCATGAATGTGGCCAGACTTAATTTTTCTCATGGCTCGCACGAATGGCATGGAAATGTGATTAAAATTATTCGAGAATTGTCACAAGAATTGGACACGGCTGTTGGAATTTTGGCTGATCTGCAAGGACCGAGAATAAGGACGGTGGTTGTGGAAAACGTGGAAATGAAACCAGGAGAATTTGTGTTGGTCAGTGATATTTTTTATGCGCCTAATTTCCAATTTCCAATTTCTAATTTCCAATCAATTTCAAATGATCAAATTTCAAATGACAGAAAATTTTCACTCGATGTTGAAAAAATTATTGATGATGTGGAAGTGGGGAATGAAATTTTGATTGAGGATGGGCTGATGAAAATTGTTGTTAAGGAAAAAAATGAAGGAGTTTTGCTTTGCGAAGTTATTGATGGCGGAACAGTGAAAAATCATAAAGGTGTTAATATTCCTGATGCAAAATTGCAAATCAGTCCGATCACAGAAAAGGATGAAAAAGATTTAGTTTTCGTGCTTTCGCAGGATGTTGATTTTGTGGCGATGTCATTTGTTTCCACTGGTGCTAACATTGAAACTTTGCGAGACAAGATGAAAAATATTCTTGGACGTGAAGATAACCTGCCACAAATTATTGCTAAAATTGAACGCAAAGAAGCGATAAAAAATTTGGATGATATCATTGAGCATACTGACGCTATTATGGTAGCGCGCGGTGATCTTGGTATTGAAATTGAAGGAACAAAAGTTGCAATTTTGCAAAAAGAAATTGTAAAGAAAAGTTTGCAAGCAATGAAGCCGGTGATTGTCGCAACTCAGATGCTTGATTCGATGATTGTAAATCCGCGTCCAACACGAGCTGAAGTTTCTGATGTGACCAATGCGGTTGTTGATCATGCTGATGCCGTGATGCTTTCTGGGGAAAGTGCTTCTGGAAAATATCCAGTGGAAAGTGTTCGCACGATGAAGGATATTATTGAAAACACCGAGGCTTCTCCTTTTGATGACGTGACACACTTGCTCACTTTAAATGGAGAAGGGGATTTTAAAAAAGTTATTAAGAGTGCATATGAACTTGCCAAAAGCAGCAATGCTAAAGCTGTCGTGCTCGGATCGGCTAGTGGTTTTACGGCGCGACTTTTTTCGCATTTTCGTCCAGAGCAACCAATGCTGGTTGTGACTCATAACAAAAAAACATATCATCAACTTTCTTTAGTTTGGGGAATTAATGCAAAATTTTATGAGCGAGGAGAAGTTTTTCGAGAAGATATTGATTGGCTCATCGAAGATGCCAAGAAAAATGGTGTGCTTGCAACCGGAGACAAAGTTGTTTTGATCTTAGGCCGAACTCCAGATGGGGAACATATTCAATTGGTAGGGATTAAGGAAATCTAGAATAGTTCATAAAGTTATAAAGTTATAAAGTTTATAAAGTAAAATGCAATATGTATGGCTCGCGCCATGCTTTGGAGGGGTCGCAGTGTGGGCCGGATGTGAGGAATACGAACATTCGGCGGGTTTCAAAAGAAACCCTGGCAAAATTTCAACACAGTTTTTTGCTCGAGGCTTTGCCGAGGTTTAAATGTTTTGAATTTTTGAGTGCACCAATTCATTATTATCAGTTTCAATGCGGAGAGATGTCCGAGTGGTTGAAGGAGCACGCTTGGAAAGCGTGTTAGGGGCAACTCTACGCAGGTTCGAATCCTGTTCTCTCCGCTTTGAAACTGAACAAGGGTGGCATATCCGAAAGTGTAGCAAGGGTTTGTCCCTCATTTTCCGCAATCGGTTGCTTTTTTAGTCAAAGTTCTTTAGTCTAAAGATAATGAATAACAACGTTGAAGAAATCAAATCTCGGCTTAATATCGTGGATATTGTGGGCGAGTATGTGCGGTTGACTAAGGCAGGATCCCATTGGAAGGGTTTGTGTCCTTTTCATAATGAAAAAAGCCCGTCTTTTATGGTTAATGAAGAAAAGCAGATTTTTCATTGTTTTGGTTGTGCCAAAGGTGGAGATGTTTTTTCTTTTGTGCAGGAAATTGAAAGTATGGAATTTCGCGAGGTGCTCAAGATTTTGGCTGAAAAAGCTGGTGTGCAATTGGAGGAATATAAAGGCGGGCAGCAGCCAGCGGATAATAAAAAAAGAATAATTGAAGCTTTGGAATTGGCGACGAAATTTTATGAAACACAACTTTGGAAGGGCGTGGGCAAGGATAAAATTTTACAATATTTGCATGAAAGAGGGCTTAATGATGAGAGCATACAAAATTTTCGTTTGGGATATGCTCCAAATGGTTGGGATAATATTATAAAATTCCTAGTTAGTCGCGGGTATAGCATGGATGAGATTGAAAAAACTGGATTGCTGGTAAAAAAAGAAAATGGAGCTGGATATTATGATCGTTTTCGTGATCGTATTATGTTTCCGATTACTGATGTGATGGGAAATGTGGTTGGATATTCTGCGCGCGTGGCACCTGGAGGAGATGAATCGCAGGCTAAATATGTGAACACCCCGGAAACATTGGTATATCACAAAGGAAAAGTGCTGTATGGTCTTTCATATGCAAAGAGTGAAATTAAAAAGAAAAATTATGTGCTGCTTGTCGAGGGGAATATGGATGTGATTGCTTCGGTACAAGCTGGCATTACAAACACAGTGGCTGTTTCAGGCACTGCGCTTACAGGCGATCAAATCACGATGCTTAAGCGTTACACTGAAAACATCGCAATGCTTTTTGATATGGACAGTGCTGGTCAGGCTGCGGCGCAAAAAAGCGCCGATCTTTGTTTGCAAAAAAGTGTTAATGTGAAAATTGTCACGCTTCAAGATGGAAAAGATGCGGCTGATGTGGTGGCTAAGGATCCAGAGCTGCTTTTAAGTGCGGTTAAAAAATCTGTTTTGGCGATGGAATATTTTTTCAATGAGGCGCTTAAAAAATATGACAAAAAAACAGCCGACGGAAAAATGCATATTGCAAAAGAGGTTTTGTCGCACGTGGCTAATATTGAAAATCAAATTGAAAAAGCACATTGGATAAAGAAAATTGCGCATACGGTTGAAGTGGAAGAAAAGGTCGTGACTGACGTATTAAAAGCAGTCGTCGCAAATGCTGGACAACAAAGTCAAACTCAGTATCCTGCTACCTCGAATATTTTGACTGAGCAAGAAGCATCATTTCAAAAGCGTAGTGACGCCGTTAGAAATTCGTTGATCGGGCTTGTTATGAGCGATGCAAAAATATGGAAAGAAAATTTTGAGACACAATTGGACAGTCAGTGGGTAAAAGATGATTCGTTGGTGCAGTTTGTTTTGAAAAATGGAGCAGCGTCTGGTTTTTCTTTTGATAATCTTCTGGCTAGCATCGATGATGACCGAGCTATTGAAAGTCTGCGAAAAATATATTTTAATGCTAAATACCTTTTTACTCAAGAGGGAGTCGTGGAATATTCCACAGAAGAATTGCGAAAGCTTGTTGATGAATATATATCTAAATATATTAAGGAATTGCAAAAAGAAAAGCTTTATGATATCATCAAGCAAATCGAGAACGCTGAACAAAAAGGGGACAAAGAGACCCTCGCCAAACTTATGAGCGAGTTCACAAAGCTTTCTCAAGAAATGCAATCTTAAACAAAGACTGGGTTGTCCCGGTTTTTGGTGTTTTGCTAAGATCTTGTTTGAAAAATATATTCTCTGTTACAATCTTAAAATTTTGGCTGCAAAACTTTCAGGTCTCGTCGTGTTACATTTTATGTAGCACTCCTCAACCTTCAAGTCTTTCGCTCAAAATTTTAAAATTTCGCGACGAAAAATATTTTCCAAACAAGCTCCATGCTTAGTTTTACTTTTTTATAACATTTTGTCTGAGTATGCACTCAGCTGAATATTTATTTGAGATGAAAACAATGAAAAAAAAGTCTAAAAAAGTTGTAGTAAAAAAAGTTATTAAAGTAGTTAAAAAAGCAGCATCAAAAAATGTTAAGAAGGTAGTTGCGTTAAAAAAAACAAAAGTCGTTGTTAAGCCCAAACCTAAAAAAGTTGTAAAATTTATTAAAGCAAAAAAAATCGTGCAGAAAAAAAATAAGAAAATCGTGCAGAAAAAAAATGCTGCAAAAAAGATCGTTGTAGCAAAAAAAACGGTAGTTAAAAAAGCAGCTGTAAAAAAAATACAGCCTGTTAAAAAAGTTGCGCCCAAAAAGTCTGTAACACCAAGCAAGCAAGTAGCGCAAAAAATAGTAGTAAAACCTAAGAAAATTGTTGAAAAAGCTCCTCAGCCAAAGAAAAAAACAGCAGTAGTTGCCAAAGAGGAAGGTGAAAACAAGGTTGATATTATTGCAGAACTTATTGCGCGTGGAAAACAACGTGGTTTTGTGACTGAAGATGAAATCATTCATCTTATTCCGGAAGTTGAAGAAGAGCTTGATGAACTTGAAAATCTGTATGAACAATTGGAAACTGCGGGAGTGAAAATTGTTGTTTCTGATGATATGCTCAAGATTGATTCAGACAAAGAAGCTGAGATATATGAAAAAAGTAAAAAAGATAAAAATGCGGATTCAAATTTGTTGGATGGAATAGAAGACAGCTCTTCTGATTTGGTGCAAATGTATCTTCGTGAAATTGGACGTGTGCCACTCCTTAAATCTGAAGAAGAAATTAAGCTTGCCAAAGCTAATGAAAAAGGGGACTTGGCATCAAAACAAAAGTTGACCGAAGCAAATCTTCGTTTGGTGGTTAGTATTGCAAAAAAATATGTTGGACGTTCGCACAATCTTTCGTTGTTGGATTTGATTCAAGAAGGTAACATCGGACTCTTTCGCGCTGTGGAAAAATTTGATTATCGAAAAGGTTTCAAATTTTCAACCTATGCAACTTGGTGGATTCGCCAAGCAATTACCAGAGCTTTGGCTGATCAGTCGCGCACAATTCGTATCCCAGTCCATATGGTGGAAACTATTAACAAGTATACTCAGATTACTCGAAGATTGGTGCAAGAATTGGGACGCGAACCTTTGCCAGAAGAAATTGCAGCTGAAATGAATTTGGAAGTAGATAAGATTCGTCACATTCAAAAAATTTCCCAAGAAACAGTTTCGCTTGAAACTTCAGTTGGGGACTCTGATGATGACAGTGTGCTTGGAGATTTCATTGAAGACACTGAAACAGTGATGCCACATCAAGTTGCTTCACGAAAACTACTCAAAAATCACGTCGGCGAAGTTTTGCACGACCTTACTCCGCGCGAACAAAAGATTCTTAAAATTCGTTTTGGTTTGGAAGATGGTGTGACTCACACTTTGGAAGAAGTTGGAAAGGAATTTGGAGTAACCCGCGAACGTATTCGTCAGATTGAAGCTAAGGCTCTCGACAAGATTCGTCAACACGGCTCTATTAGTAAACTTAAGGATTACTAGGGAAAAGATAATTTTCAATAATGCCCCCGAAAGGGGGCTTATTGAACCCTTGTCAGGATATTTTTTATTTGTTATACTATTTTTGTTGCCTTGAAAAGGCATTATTTCTAATATATTCCGGCGTAGCGCAGCGGTAGCGCAGTTGACTGTTAATCAATTGGTCGTAGGTTCGAATCCTACCGCCGGAGCAAGTAAAACAAGGCTGTAACAAGCCTTGTTTTTTATTATTAAGAACTAATAGGCGATTTTTATTGACATTCAAACTGTTTTGCTGTAGATTGCCTAGATATGTTTTTTAAAAAATGATCGCAATCGGAGATTGTGACATAAACCAGCGCAGTAAAAGGAGATAATACCATGGTAGAAAAAAAGAACCTCCCAGTGGAGGCAGTGATTGAAAAGATTGGCGCAGGAAACACGTATTTTTTGCTCGGAGAGTCGCTCAAGCAAGAAACTGAGGAGAGGTTTACTTTCGATGGTTGGTGTAGTGTTTTTTCTTTTGCATACTATGCCAAGGATGAAGAAGTAAAAAGCAAGGCTCTTGATAAGATGAGAGAAAAAGCAGCCACATTCTCTGAGCTGGCTTGTCTCTATTTTTCAGAAAAAGATGAAGAAAAGGCCGCAGTTGTATTTAAGCATTTACTAAAAATAGGAACCAGTGAGGATTGGCTGAACCGCTATGCTAACAAGTTGTATCATGCATTCACCATTAAAACTAGAACCGATTTGTTTGAAGCAAGGGCAGAAGAAATAATTAAGGCAGTAATTGTACAATAAAGCCGACCAGTGGAAAACCTTCCATTTTGGTCGGTTTTTCATATCCAATTTTGCTAAAATTAGCTGAATAATTTTTGAAACTCACCCCACTCAAAAGTTTTAAGCTTGTTAAGCATAGGGAACACAACGATAACCTTTATTTATAGGGTTATTTTTTGTATTCAAGTAAGATATTGGAATTTTAGGTGTATAAATTTAAAAGTGATTTAATAATGAATAACTTTGAAGGTATGAATAATTTCACGATTACAGGAAGAATAAATACAACAGCACTTGAACTGCTTGATCAACATTCAGAGGGTTTACGTTGGTCAGAATTGCTCTTGAAAATTAAGAATTCAGACTCTAGTTTTCATTCTAAAACGATTAATGGATGTGTTTGGAAGCTTGTTCAAAAATTTCCAGATGAGGTCTATAAGCCGTCCAAGGGAGTTTTTCGTTTACTTAAATATAAATAAGATTATAAAAAATATTTTTTTATTATACAAAGTGTAATTTTAAGGGTGTGTAAGAAAATAAAAGATGTAGTTGCGAAATTTCTTTAGTGGTTTTTTGTATTATAAAAACAACAAATAAAGACCTTTTATTTTTAATTTAACATAAATATATGAGTAAATATGTTGATGGGTATGTTTTGCCAGTCTCAATAAAAAAGTTGTCAGAATATAAAAAAATGGCATTGCCAATGGCTAAGTTGATGAAAAAATATGGCGCGCTTGATTATATGGAATGTGTTGGAGATGATCTTAATCCCAATATGATGGGCATGAAAATTTTAAAATTTCCTCAAATGGTTAAAATAAAAAAGGGGGAAACTGTTGTGTTTTCTTTTGCAGTTTTTAAATCTAAGGCTCATCGCGACAAGGTTAACGCGTTGGTAATGAAAGATCCTGCGATGAATGATCCGAAATATGCAAACATGCCTATGCCTTTCGATATGAAGCGCATGGCTTATGGCGGATTTAAAACGATTGTTAATCTTTAAAAAATAGTTTAGATAAAAAAACACGAAATATCCTCGTGGTTTTTTGGTATTAAATAAAATAATCATTAATACAAAATTATATGAAAAAAATAAATCCGGTGGTGCATTTTGAAATGCCCTATGTTGATAAAAATCGCATGGCAGATTTCTACGCCAAATCTTTTGGTTGGGAATATAATATGCTAGGCGAAGATATGGGAAATTATGTTGTGGTTATGACATCAGAAGAAGGTCCCAATAAACGACCTAAAGACGTCGGCATGATAAACGGAGGTTTTTATGAGAAACCAAAGGATGAAATGGGTCAGTGTCCTTCAGTTGTAATTTCAGTGGATGATATTAACGAATCCATGAAAAAAATTGAACAACTGGGTGGAAAGATTTTAGGCAAACCTGATGATATACCCGGAGTTGGTTTATATGTTAGTTTTCAAGATACGGAGGGTAACAGAGCAAGCATTCTTCAACCTTCTAAAGAAATGTAAATTTTGAAATATTAAATTAAAAACGAAACCTTTTAGTGAGTTTCGTTTTTTAAAAATGTTTTGACGTGGATCGTTTCAAATTATTATGCAAGATCATTAAACGTTAGATTGGCTCGCTTCATTTCTTCGTGCAGCATTTCTACATGACGCTCAGTTTCTTTATTCATTTTGCAAAAAACATCCTTTAATTTTTTGTTAGTAGGTTTGAATATTTCGAAACATTTTTTTTCAAGCATGGATTGTTCAATGCGCAGGGCTGTCTTTAGCGCCTCACGGTGACTAATGTTTTTTTGTTGGGCCTTGGTAGTTTCTTCAAGAACGAAAGTGATGACTGTATTTATGATTATTCTTGAAAATTTGTTTTCAATAATCGCATCAGTTTGTTCTTTTTCGTTACCAATCTCTGCAGCATGGCGTATTTCTTCATTGGAAAGCTTTTCCCAAAAGGTTCTTTTTTCGGGTATCTTTTGAGCGTAGAGTGAATAAAGTGCTGCAATGTTAATTTCATTTTCTTTAAATAGGATAATTACGGGTTTATTGTTCATAGATTTGTAAATATTTATTATGCTTTTAGTATGCCACAACAATCCCACTCTGCAAATGTTGAATTGTAGAAGAAAGTTAACTGTGCAATAGCCTTAAAATAATTTCTTAAGTGCTGCTGTAGTTTTTGCCCCATTGTCATAGTTATTTTTGGAGCTTTTTAAGTTATTAAACAATTCTTATTGATTATTCAGAAAAATATAAAGACTGTATAATATAAGAATACTTTTAAATATTTTAAAATAAAAAAATGAAAATCAAATTGTTATTGATGTTAATTGGTTTTGCTCTGTTTTTTTCAGCGGGGATTGTTAAAGCAGAATACTCTGCTAACATAATTCCAGCAATGACTACCAATCTTCTTCCTTCTGGAGTGATAACAGTAAGCACAGGACTTGGAAGTATGGTATCAGCCTTTGATCATACTGTGTCTACTTGGATTGCAGATCCTGGGCTACCGCAATGGGTGGGATATCAATTTACTGATAGTAATCCAGTAAGAGTTGCTAAATATGCTATCACGAGTAATGGAAATGCTGCCAATATGGCTCCTAAGAGTTGGGAATTTCAAGGTAGTATTAATGGAGCTGATTGGGTAGTTCTTGATTCCAGAAGTGATGTTGTTTTCAGTGATTTTCAACTTCAAGAATTTGTAGTTGCTACTCCAGAAAATTATTTTTTTTATAAATTACATATTACGGCTATTGCCAATGAGTTCTCATCAGTTGGTGTTTCAGAACTTGAGATGTTTATTGATAATTCATTTGTCGTTTTAGCGCCTACCGTTGCTACTGTTGCAGCTTCAGATGTGACACAAACATCAGCTATGGTTAATGCTGAACTTTTAGATTCTGGAGGAGAGAATACTACAAGACTTATCCACCAATGGGTTAATGAACCAATTGAAGCAAATCTGTGGAACACGGATGGTCCTCCTGGTACAGGTCCTGCGGGTGTGTATTCTGCTGAAATGACGGGTCTCACGCCTGACACAACTTATTATTTTCAGGCCTACGCGTATAATAGTGCAGGATCATCTTATGGAGAAATCCTTTCATTCACTACAGAAGCAGTTCCAGCTCCTCCAATAGTTGTTACAAATGCGGTTTCTGATATTACTCAAACATCAGCGACTGCAAATGGGGATATGACTTTTAGAGGAAATCCGTTTATCCCATCCAGGACTATTTCTTGGGGAACGGAATCAGGAAATTATACCGGTTCTTGTAATTTAGGAATGGGCGTTGAAGGAGCTTTTTCCTGCCCAATGGCAGGGCTTAGTCCTGATACGATTTATTATGTGCAAGCTTATGCTAGTGGCGGGGCAGGAATTGGTTATGGTGAAGAAGTTTCGTTTACGACGCTGCCAATTCCAGACACAATCGGTCCAGATGCACCAATAGCAAACGTTGAAAGTGGAACATATTTTTCTGCTCAAACTATTACCTTAATTCCACCAGTTGGCGATGATGTTATTCCAACAATATATTACACAATTGATGGAACAGAACCAGACAATACAAGCGATCAAGTAACTGGACCAATAGTTATTGATGGTGATGATGGACAAACAAAAGTTTTGAAAGCTGTTTCTTATGATACGACTGAAAACAAGGGAACAATAATGACACAATCGTATGTGTTTGATAAATCTGCGACAATTATCGACCCAAACATAGAAAAAATGGCAGCAGCTGCCCTAAACGGACATATCTCTATTGCTGGCATTGATCCAACAAACACAGCAAATGCAACTTTTAACGTTGATTACACTCTACAATCCGGAGCTGCCTTAGTATTTTTTCCAGCTGGCACAATAATAACTAAAACGGGTGGAGGAAATTTAGATCTGACTCAACTAACAACGCAGGACATCACCCTAAGTTTAAACAGTGAGCTTACCAATGATGCTTTTGGTGCGGTAAAAATAGGAGTACCAAACATTCGCCTTACTTTCTCAACTCCTGTAACCGTAACCATTCCAGTTGGAGCGCAATACAACGGACTAACCCTTAATGTATATTATCAATTTGATGGTGATTCTTCTTGGAATCTAGAAACAACCTGTACTGTTAGCAGTGGAGTGTGTTCTTTTCAAACCACCCACGCAACAAAATTTTCTGCGGGAGAAAGTGTTCCTTCTGATGCAGCCGTAATAACTGCTAAAGAAAGTCACGGAAAAAACTGGAGAATATATAAAAAATACAAAAGAACCCATAATTTGGCAGTAGCAAGGAAGCCTTACGCTCAAATCAAAAAAATTAAAAAAATAGATGCCGGCGAATTTGAAAGATTGAAAAAGCTTTACGCAACATATAGAGTAGCAGGAAGTAGGGCCATTGCTAAGCTAGACAAAAAAACTCAAGCAGACTTCAATCTTTACAGGAAATACCGAATATACAAACAGTACCTTATCCTTAAGGACAGGGCAGGAGAATGAAAAAGATTTTAAAAGAGCTCTTCGGAGCTCTTTTTTATCAGTTTAAAGTTGACCCCGTTAGAAATTTCAAAAGCAGTTTCTAATTGTTAGCAATATTTTATAGATAAATAGTGTATTTATATTTGGCAATAAATGGGAAATTTCTAACGAGGTTGACATTTTTTGAAAAATATTGTATTATTAATATCTTTGGAATAGAAAATTTTTAAAATAACAAGCAAATGAAAAAAAATCCACTGATCATCAAAAATGCTATTTTGAATATGGGCGGTACTATTGAAGAATTTGTCCCTGAAAGGGGCTGTTTTTATATTAACGTTTTGGGTAAACGTATTTTACTCGAGCGTAAAATTTCTATTACACGCCAATCCTTTGTTAGTGGACAATTGACGAGATGTAAGGATATTACACATAAACTTTTGCTTGCTCACAATCTGCCATCTCCTCAGAGTGAATGTTTTTACAAAAAAAGTTTTATTAAACAAGAAGCTGAAAAGCAATTGAATAACTTGAAATATCCAATTATCTTGAAAGATGCTCAAGGTTCCAATAGTAGGGGGATCTTTCCTCTTATTGGAAATTTGCGCGATGCAATGATTTTGCTGGAAGAAGAATTGCCGCATTATCGAAGTATGATTGCACAAGAAATGGTTTTCGGAAAAGAATATAGGCTGCTTGTGTTGGATGAAAAAGTCATCGGAGCGCTTGAGATGATTCCTCCATATGCCGTTGGCGACGGAGTTTCCACTTTGCGTAAAATTATTGAAGAAAAACAAGACTTAACTGAAAAAAGAACAGAGTTTGATGAAAAATTGATTCAGATTTTAAAGGAACAAAATTTTACTTTGGAAAGTGTGATGACAAAAAATGAAATAGCGTATATTAAAAAAAGTTCTTGTTTGGCGGAAGGTGGAGAAACGAGAGATGTGACCGACAGTGTGCATCCTGATATTGAAAAAATTTGCGTGGCGGCATCCAAGGTGGTAGGAAAATATCTTGTCGGCATTGATGTGATGTGCGATGACATTTCAAAGAAACCAGTTGAGCAATCTTTTCATATTATTGAAATAAACGGAAAACCAGACTTATACATTCATTACAACCCAACGCACGGCAGGACAAGAAACGTGGTGGAGGACATTGTGAGATTTATGGTTAAAGTTGCTTAATATTTTGCAATACATTCTTGTATTAAGCGTATTAATATTTGCATTGCTAAAAGTAAATGCAAAAAAATGAAAATAAACTTAAAACAGGAGATAAAAACTTCTTATGCGGTTGCTATTATTGCAACAGTGGCTTTTTTCGCTGGTGCAAATTTTGTTTTATACACAAAAAATATTAAATTTGAAGAACCTGAGATAGTGGTTGCCACCAAGAAACAACATAAAACCCTGCCTGTTAATATTGCCAAACGTCCAAAACCGCAGCCCGTATCGATGGAAAAACTTAAGGCTCAAGGTTGTGTGGCTGATGGTCTTTTGTCTGAATATAATCCGGAAAATGAAAATTTTGTTGCCCTTATCAATAGATCAAATTGTTATTATCTGCATCGCGCAATTGAAACATGGTTAAAACCTCCTGATTTCGAAACAGTAGGATATGTGATGAATCAAATTGAAAAAAAAGATTTAGTATATGGGATGTTTATTGCTGAGGCAATAAATTTCAGAGCGCATTATTTCAACGAACTTAAAAATGAAGAGTTTTCTTTTCGGGATATGTGTCGAGAGGGAAGCGAAAATGTTTGGGGAGAGGGAACTTGCAAGCCAAATTTTGCCAGTCAAGAATATCGAGATTATATTCAATATATAACGCAAAAAGCTATTGATGCTGGGGTGCAAAGTTTTACATTCGGCCAAATCTATATGCAGGAAGATGCAAAAAAAGATTATGCTCCCAAGATTGTTTCCAAGATGAGAGCATATGCAAAGGAAAAAGATGTCGACATTGTTATTGGCGCGCAAACCGGTTCTATTTCAGATGAAAACTATTTGAAACTCTTCGATTATATTGAAGGAGGTGTTGGGCTTGCTGAAGATGGCAGTGTTGAAGATGGCCCTTGTTATTCTGGCAGGGGGAATTGTTGGGCGCTTTTGTGGCACAAGAATTTTTCAACTAAAGCAAAAAACGTTTTGCTTCATCTTGATTGGACTGGAATTCCTAGCGATGATTTGGATATTTTTGCTCGAATGGATCAAGAAAAAAGAGCGCAGACGTTGGATTCTTTATACAAAAAATTCTCTGCACAAAAAATGGGTTTTATGATGCCATATTTCGGAGTACTTTATAAAGATAATGGCGGTTGTCGCGGTCCTAAAAAGAAATTTTATTCTCCTGACAATTCGTATTCTTGCAAAGATGAAGATGCAATTAATAATATTTTGGCAGGAAAAAGCATAAACAGCACTATTTCTGAAATTTCTTCAAATAAAACTGGGACTTAGAGAAAGTTGTCATTTAAGATATAATTAAAAAATAATTAATTAATTTAAAAAACATATGTCTAAAACACAAGAAGACTTGAAAGCTGCTTTTGCAGGAGAATCGCAAGCTAATCGAAAATATCTGGCTTTTGCTAAAGCTGCAGAAAAAGAAGGAAAAAATAATCTGGCTAAACTTTTTCGCGCCGTAGCTGAAGGCGAAACAATTCATGCCTTGAAACATTTGGACAATCTGGGCGAAATCAAAAACTCGGTTGAAAATGTGAAAAGCGCAATTGCTGGCGAAACATATGAAATTGAAACAATGTATCCCGAATTCATTAGCGACGCTCAAAATGATGGAGAAAAAATTTCTGAGAAAGGATTTACTTGGGCTAATGAAGTTGAAAAAAAGCATCAAAAGGAATTCGTTTCAGCTCTAAGTGAAATTGAAGCTGGACAAGACCTTGCTGAGCAAAAATATTTTGTCTGCCAAGTTTGCGGTCAATTGGAATTGGGCGAAGCTCCTGAAGTTTGTCCAGTATGCGGCGCGCCAAAAGAAAAATTTGTTATTATTGAATAACGTTTTTTTGAGATAAAAAATTAAACCCGACTCCTTGGAGTCGGGTTTGTTTGATTTTGGCGGTGGTCGCAGCAAGAGTTCACTTCCGTAAACGTCATAAATGCTATATTCGTAATACTCTAGAAATCTTTCCGCTCCGAAATAAAAATTTTCAGAGTCCTCTGCATCTGGAACGGCAAGTTCTTTGTTGATGCTAAATTGCATTTTGGTTTTTAACCAAAGACTTGTGTCAGTGTTTCCGCGCAAGGAACTTTTAAGAACGCGGTGCATTGTTTTTTTGGCTTCAGCAATTTTTTTCTTTTGGACGTGGTCATTTACTCTTTTAATTTTTTCTGTTAACAGTTGTTTATTGAAAAAATGAACGCCGATAGTAACCGTGAGAATGCAAATGATAATCATTAGATTCCTTATAGTTAATATTGTCCAAATTGCCGTCAAAAGCTTACCCTTAAGTGCGAAAATTATTGCGCTAATACTTTTCTTGGGTACTTTTTTGGTCTGGGCCATTTGTAGCTCCTTTTTGCTGGGATAATGAACTTTGCTTAGTATAATATGATTTTATAAAAAGTAAAGGCACAAGGACTTGGCTTTTTTAAAAATATGCGCTAGAATATGAGCTCAGTGTATTTAAGCATTTTTTAAAAAAACTAAAACCTAAAACCTAGAACCTAGAAACTAGAATCAAAAATATGGCAAACAATGATGTTGCAGTTAGATTTAATAAAGTTTCTTTTGAATATTCACACGACAAACCAATTTTGGAAGAGGCTTCTTTTTCGCTGCGAAGAGGAACAAAAATGACCCTAATGGGACAAAATGGCGCTGGCAAAAGCACTATTTTTAAACTTATAACAGGCGAACTGAAAGAGGATGACGGTTCTATTTTTGTAGATGATCGTCTTAAGATTGCTTATGCTAAGCAAGTTATTCCTCGCGAAGATCTTGATCTGACAGTCAAAGAATTTTTTGAAAAATGTTTTGATGAAAAAATATATAATATTGATCCAAAAATTGATGCAGTTTTGGAAGTAGTTAATCTAAAAGCTCCGCATGATAAGATTATCCGAGCCTTTTCTGGAGGACAACAGGCGCGTTTGCTTTTGGCTTCAGCTTTAATTCAAAATCCAGACCTTTTAATTTTAGATGAGCCGACAAACAATTTAGACAAAGCTGGAATTGCACATCTGACATCTTTTTTGATTGGATATCAAAAAACTTGCATCGTAATTTCTCATGATGCGGACTTTTTGAATTCTTTTACTGATGGAGTTTTATATCTCGATGTGTTCACAAAAAAAGTAGATCAATATCTTGGAGATTATTATGTGGTGGTGGCTGAAATTGCAGCGCGAATTGAAAAAGAAGAAATGAAAAATGCTCAGTATGAAAAAGAGATTATTGCCAACAAGGAAAAAGCAAACTTCTTTGCAAACAAGGGAGGAAAAATGAGACTCGTGGCTCGCAGGATGCGCGAGAAGGCTGAAGAAATGGAAGAGGCAAAAGTTGATGTGCGAAAAGAAGATCAAGCAATCAGAGCTTTTACAATTCCTTCGCAACCAGAACTTTCTGGCGATCTTTTGAAAATTTCTTCACTTACTGTGATTATAAATCATCATCCATATCCAAAAGATGCCAATGTGTCACTCAAAAAAAATCAACATCTGTTGCTAGCTGGTCCTAATGGTATTGGTAAAAGCACGCTTTTGGAATCATTGGCTGCTGGAAAAGCTGCTGGTGCAAAAATTTCCGAAGGTGTACGAGTGGGATATTATCGGCAAGATTTTTCAACATTAAATTTTGATGACACGGTCTATGAATCTTTGGCTGGAGTGATGGGAGGATCAGATGAACACAAACTTAGAAGTGTGGCATCTGGATTTTTGCTAGACAAAAAAATAATGAATTCAAAAGTCGGCACACTTTCAGAAGGACAGAAAGGTTTAGTGGCTTTTGCACGTTTGGTACTGCAAGAACCAGGATTGCTGATCTTGGATGAACCAACTAATCATATAAACTTCCGTCATTTGCCAATTATTGCCGAGGCGCTCAGTAAGTATGAAGGTGCAATGGTACTTGTTTCCCATGTGCCAGAATTTGTTGAGCAGATTAGAATTGATGAAATTTTAGACCTGGAAAAGTAGGGAATATCGCTGTCTATTGACTTTTTGCTCAAGAAATGCTATCATTAAAAGGCAATAGTAGGTACTTCGCAATAGCCTAGTCGAGCTTTAATAGGCGCAGCCCAAACGTGCATTTAACTAAAACTATCAAACAACACAATGAACCAAGGAACAAT
>Ga0209417_1000918_pt1 | contig 59610 bp, 63 predicted proteins | sample RifGroF2_FD_184002 | JGI IMG/M metagenome (GOLD analysis project Ga0209417, IMG submission 184002) | Groundwater microbial communities from Rifle, Colorado, USA - Groundwater F2 (SPAdes) (version 2) | ecosystem: Environmental > Aquatic > Deep subsurface > Groundwater | place: Rifle, Colorado... | reverse complement strand
CTGAATCGTTGTGGTTATAGTATAATTCCCGTCTGCTGTCTTTGCTGAAACTACGCTTGTTGTTGTAGTAGAAGTGCAATTGGCAACCGTACTAAAGTTAGCATCAGCAGCCGTATCAGAAGGCGTTGTGCCGCTTAAATATGCGTTGACAAGCCCGGTTGTGTATTCAACGCCTCCATTTGCAGCTTCATAAACAGTGCTGAATTTCCTGTTTATTATGTTTGTCTGGAATCCCTTTGTGAAGAGATAAGTCAGGCTTGAAATCAGCATAAGCACAACGACTGTTATGACCAGCGCTGTGACTAAGGCTATTCCAGATTCTTTAGGACTATTGTCTGCTCTAATTTTCTCCATTTATAAAACCTCAGGCTTGTATTTATAGCGTCTAAATCAATTTGCCTCTGTAATGTGGTTCCTAGATCTTCAAATAATGTTATGGTATTTGCTCCCTGAAAATCCCTTCTCATGCTGTTCTGGACAATCATCCCTACCTTTACTAACCTTAATTTTGAAGTTCCGCAGTCCGTGCCTGTCTGCCATGTCAAAGCCCCGCTTGAACTGATGCAGCCGAACCTATAAGTAACATAAAGCACACAATCAAGTATTGGCTGTGCCGTACCGCTGCCGCCAACGGTGGATACACTCCTCCTCAATGACAACGTATCGGCAGCACATGTCGCGGGCGCTGCAGTTGACGTGTCAAGCGAATACTCGGTTTCGTAGCATCCAAGCTGAGGCGCAACTGGACTTGCGCTTGTATTTGCCATCCAGTAAGCAATATGTCCCTCAAAAGAACCGCATGCATTGAGCTGAGGGCTTGCGGTTCCTTTAACATAAGTATAGCCAATGCGTGACTTGTCAAGATTATTTATGACAACAACCCTCCGCTGGTTTTCTGCTTCATCATCTTCGTCAGGCAATCCTGTCACATCGCAGCTGCTTCCAGTTATATAGCTCCATTTGCCTGCATGCTGGTCGTCCCCTGCTGCAGTGCTGTGGATAGTTAATGTTCTGCTTACTGTTGCTGATTCTGTTCCTGTCACGTTGATATGACAGTCGCACTGAGTTGTGCTTGTACAACTATATTTCGGCGCGCCAAAGCCTGCTGTTTGTATATCCTTAAGCAGAGGCCATGCAACGTTTATCACATCCATCTCTGTCTTTGCAGTTTTTCTTTCTGATGTTGCCTGTTTTACAAAGGCATTAAAAACAGAATATATCATGCTGATTACTACTGAAAAAATAACAAGCGTAATCATCAGCTCAACAAGAGTAACGCCTTTTCTGTCACGATGCACGATGCATGATACACGATGCATGATTTTCCTGCTTATGCGTGATGCACGATTCATGAGCCATGATGCATGTTTTTTATCTTTTATCTTGTATCCTGCATCATGCATCATGACTTGTGCCCCTTTATCACTGCCTCTCTAAAGTTAAATAACTTTGCTCCTAACTTTTCGTATCCATGATAAAATTTTTCAAAATTACCATTTTTAAAAGAGCCTGTTTCATGAAGCATTTCTAAATGCGCTTTAGTTTCATCGCAGGATGCAACAGCATAAGTTAAAAACTGAATAAACTCATTCTTGTATCTTCTTCTGCCAAATCCTTCTACAATATTAGCTACTATTGACTTTGAAGAGCGTCTTATTTGACTGCCTTCCTCATACATTTCAAATTTCGGCAATTCTATTAAAGTCATTCTGTGCACTTCTCTTGCGAGTTCTTTTGCGATGCTGTATATCTCGGTATCTTCATACGATTGTGGTTTTCTCAGCCCACCATCCTGCATCTTGCAGCCTGTATCCTGCATCTTGTTTACTATCACGATTCCGTCCCTATTGCTTTATCCACAACAATTGAAACGCTCTTTACTGTAGCGCCAGAAGCTATTGTGGCTCCCGGCTCAGGGTCAATCCAGTAAACAGTAACAAAAATCTTTCTCCTGTCTGTGCTGTAGGATGTGCACGGCATATAGGCAACGCTCCACACAGCATAGTACGTTGTATTTTTATAAGACCTGATGGGGTTTATGCTGTCATAGTTTGGCGTCCCAGTAGTTGAATTCGGATGGTCTATATTAGTGTTTGAAGCGGTTGCTATTGTGCTTCCTGTCCTGCATGCAGTAGTAACCCATGTCAAGCCATTGCATGCATTATTATCAAAAAGATAAGGGGTGGTGCTGCTCTGCGTGGGATTTGTATATATAGTCATCCCTGTTTGGCCGGATTCAAGAGCACCAGTTGGTGTACCGCCGCCACAGTTTGCGGTGCTGCACCCCTTAAGGCTATCGCCCGAGCTTGCATATCCGACACATCTCTTGTTTGCTGTGGCGTGCGTTATGAGCGTGTTATCAGACATTCTCTGAAGCCTCTCAGCAACATCCATCAGCATTGCGTAGGCAGTGTTGTTCCTTTCAATGGAAAGATTTGTCTGGATAATTGTGCTTGCCCATCCGAAAAACCCGAGCGAGACTATAAGGATTATAGTTGTCGCAATGATCAGCTCTATAAGAGTAAACCCCTTGTTATTGTTCATATTTCACCCTGCCCATATTTGTCAGTATAATAGTTTTGCGCGGCTCAACTGACACATCATCGCCGGCAAAATCATTGTCATTGTCTGCATCATACCACACAGTAAAAGTACCTGCCCCGCTCAACCATGTGCTGCTTCTTGGCACACCCTTTCTGTCAAACCATAACTCTGTTCCATTGTTCCAATTAACCTTAACATTTGTTGACAGGCTGCCGGTTGTGACTGTAGAGGTTGCCTCGCCTGTGTCTCTTTTAAAATTGCCTGTTACAGTGCAAGTTCCGGGAGATGTACAGTCGCTGTCTGCAAGACATGCCGTTGTAGAGCTATTACTGCATCTATAATCCATCAGCTGCACCACTGTATAGCTTGTTGCACCGGCACTCGCAACAACTATGCCGTGAGGCACTGTTGTAATTGACTTAAGCTTTGCCTCCTCAATATCAGCCAATAGCCTGTCTCTCGCCTCCGTAACTCTCGCATCCCTCTGAAACCACGCGGTATCTATTGTCGCAAATAAGACGATTATGCCGATAATGGCAATAACTATTAGCAGCTCAACAAGGGTAACACCGGTACGGTTCATAGTTATAAATCCAAATTCCAAAATCCCAATGCCAAATGAATGTCAAAGTTATAAGTCCAAATTATTTGAACTTTGAGCTTTGTCATTTGAGCTTTGACATTTGTCATTTTTATATTATTTCCTGTTAGACCTTAAAATAGAAGAAAAAATTAATGTTAATTCTTGTGCTTCTCTTGACAATTGTTGACAATTATTAGTTTTAGTAGGATTTGCTTTTGCAATCATTCGCAACCAGTGTTTTGTTTCTTTTGCTTCTTTCTTCACTAAAGCAATCTTATGGTTAAAATCTTTTTTAGATTCAGCCCCATCTGCCTCCATATAGTTTGCGCCAATGCTTGTTCCAGACCTAACAATTTGACCTATTAATGGCCTATTAATATCATTTCTTTCAAGACTCTTTGCGAAGTCAATAATATTTTCACCAAACGTAGCAGTTCTTTCTTCTAAATCATATGTCTTTTTGTTATTTGTCATTCGCGTGTTAGCATTTGTCATTTCATTTGTCATTTGAGCTTTGACATTTGTCATTTGATTATTTAACTATCCACAGCACATATCCGCTTTTTGCGGGAAGGCTTGGAGCCATTGACGTGCCGGGCAAGCCGCCGCTGACCTGAGTAATGACTTTATAAGTATCTCCGGACAATGGCAGGGCAACAAGGCTTTCTCCTAACGGCGGCACTCCTGTCCCGAGATTCACAGATGCGTTTATCGTTAGTCCTGTAGTCGCTGTACTGCAGCCGGTTATCGCGTCGCAAGCGAATATTGTCGGCTGGACATAGGCAGTGCCTGTTGTGTAATGGAGCGACCACAGATATGTGCTTCCTCCAAGACTGCAAGAAGTGCTTGTCGGTTGGAATGATGTAAAGTCAACAAGACCTCCTGCAACAAATGGTTTTGAAAACATCTTCTGCGCGCTGATCGCCCGCCTCCAGCCCTGCTTGGAAGCTGCTATTTCAGCCTCCAGACAGGTAATTGCTGCCGTATCTGCCGTGCCGTCACATGCGGTCACATTTCCAGAAGACTCGGTAAGAGTTGCATTTGTTACTTTTGTCACTACTTGCTGCAGGCCGGCGCCGCATGCAGTACAAGTGCCTGCAACAGAGCAGGAAATTGTACTCATAAGGTTGCCCGCGCAGAAACAGCCCAGTTCCGTTGCCAACGCGCTTGTAAATGTGAGATTTGTTGAATCAAGGAATGTAGAATACGCACTGCATGTGGCACCTATTCCCTTCCAGCAGGTTGCCGTTTCTTTTACGCCATAAAGATACTCTGAGCGCGTGGTTGCTGTTGCATGTTCACCGGAAAGGTACAAGCCCGTTCCAAAGTAAAGCCATATATCCCCGCTTGCGTCAGATGCAATCTCAGGCGAGGCATAGATAGGTCGTTTAACATCAACAACTGTCCCTATATCCCAGTCTGAAGGAGTGGTCTGATAAACCTTAGTGCTTGCATCAGTGTCATCTCTTATCCCAAGCCTGAAAAATTTATTATTGTTGAAATTGCACCATTCTGCCGAAGGACAATTGCTGTCTAAAGAGCAGGTTGTTCCGGTTGTTGTGCTGCAAGTGCCTGTGCCCCCGTAAGTGCCAAAATAAATAGCATCAACCTGATAGTCGCTGTCTATGTCAACTGCCATAAGGTCTCCGACTGCAACACCTGTTACTCCTGTTGAGATCTCAGCGCTTAAGTCTCCGTTTCTGAGATCAAATACATAGATGTTTGCATTTCCCGTTTTATAGGTGACACTGTTTGTCCCAATGCCTGTCGGCCCGCTTCCTATTACCAGATACCATTTCCCGTTTTCATTCTCTGACGCCGTAGTTGCTGCGCTTGCAAACCTTATAATCACAGGCGTGCTTGTTGTAAGAGTACCGTCAGGCAAAGGTTTTTCCCAAAGCAGTTTGGGACTTGCAGAATTTGTAATATCAAGCACAAAGACCGAAGAACTCCATGTATTTGAGCCGACTGTTATCTGTTTTCCGCCTGCTCCCATTGCGCCGACAAGCAGCCTTCTCCAGGGATAATTGCAAGCGCTGCCAACCAGCGGCATGCAGTCACAGGTGCTGGTGGAGGCGCTGCTGCACCGGTTAGTGGTTGAACTTCCTCCGCCTGCGGTTTCAGTTGCTTCAGATTCTACAGTGCCGTTTTTATCATAATCTATAGATGCATCTATGATAGTGAACCTTGCATCAACCATAGGTATATGGCAGTAGCTCTTAGAGCAATACCACCTTAAATACGGCATAGCATTATACGGAATATACGACCACAACTCTTTGCCAATGTCAGTCGGAGGCGCAGGGTTCGTCGTTGCATCAAGCGCACTGTTAGGTTTGTCAACAAATGCAGCAGGCTGATTGCCTGTTGTTATGCCGCTGCAAGAACCAGTTAAACCGCCGCAGTCATCTTCAGCAGGACTGAAGTCTTTTATCTTGCTTACCTTAAACGCATGAACCATTCCGTCGTTACCACCCACAATAACAATCGGTGTATAACCGTCATTCGTGCAAACTGCGCTTGTGCAGGTCTCATCCGTTGAACCTGTGTTGTCAGAGGTATTCGGACAGGTTGTGTTGGTATTGCACTTCCCTCTTATCCTTGAGTTTATAAAAGCGCTGTATGTTGTGTCCGTATAGGTAACATCATACCCGTTCACAGCAGAATTAGGAGATATTCTCGGAGTTGAATAAACAATGTCGCCGAGCTTAAGCGTGTTTGTTAAGTCCGCGCCTGATGAACATATTTTGTTGGGAGCTGTGCCTGTACATGTCTCCCTTGTGGTATAAGTAGTATCGGTATAGAAACAGTCACTGTCAGTGGTGCATTTTCTCTTGCATTCGCCTGCCGAACAGATATGAGTGCTTGACGGGCAGTCTGACGTATCAGGGTCTGTTGCAGAGTATGGGCATTTATGCCTTACCCTGTAAGTGCCGCCGGGTCCGCTTTTTTGGGTGGTTGCAAAGTCTGACCCTGATGGGTTGTCATAGCCGCGGATGTATTTTATTACTGCCGGAGCACACTCCGTGGAATCGCACTCTTGCACACATGTGCCGGCAGCAGCAGCCGTGCATGTGTCGGTTGTAAAACATGCGCTGGCGCCGCCCTCAGCGACTAAACCTGAAAACCCTGTCCCGCGATAATCGCCACAGTCGGCTGAAGTTGAGCAGTACTGGGTTGTAGTTATGGAGCATTTGTATTTACATTGTCCGCCTGTCCCGCAATCTGCATCTAAAACAGAGCATGCTGCGGCTGAACCATCACTGCAAAAAAATCCTCCTCCGGTATTACATGTTCCAGCGCCGCTAAAACAGTCGCCCGTACAAACTCCTGTTCCACATACGTCACCCGCATTTTTACCGGCACATGAAGTAACGCCATCACTACACGTTAAAGTAGTAGTGCACGATCTGGTTTTATCGTCATTGCAATACTGGCAATCACTTGCTGAACCGCAAGTTCTGTCAACAGCATATGTCCCGCGAAGCGTAGTGCAGTAGTTACAGCCTGAATCCGAAGCGCACCATCTTGACGTGTAGTTGCTGCAGTAACTTGAATAGTTCCAGTATGGCTGAACTGTTGCGGCTTGGGCTGTAGTAAAATCATACATCTGAGAACTGGTCACTTCTCCTGATGTATTACCAAGCCCTACTTTTATCGTCCGGTCATCCGTTGTCCTTGCCAGAAGTTTGCTCTGCGCATTCCATATGGCAAGTACATTATCATTAAGTTTAGTTGCAGTTACAGTGCAGGAAGCGGAATCTATCTTCAGGTCTCCATCAGCATCAGCATAAGTCCTTGCTTTATACGCAACAGCAGCAGAATCATAAAAAAAGGAGAGGATGTTATCGTTTTTAACATCAAGCCAGCCTGTATTCAGGGTGTCCTCGCGGAGGTTCGCGCCTGAATCAGACCAGAGGAGTCTGAGATACCCAATCCATTTTAGAGTTGTACCCTCTCTTTTAGGATAGAAGTATGCCTGCGTAAGTGTTGAAGATTCCCTTGTCTGGGTTGTAAGCGTTGCGACTGTTGATGCTGACGCCGAAGTTGAAAGCACGTTCAGGATTGCCTCTTCTATCTTTGTGGCAAGTTCTTCAGGCTTGTCCACTTCTATGTATTCGCCCCCGCCGACAGTTGCCGCATATCTGAGTTTTTCTTTGTTTGTGCAATCCTCATTGTTTGTGCAAGCATTACCATCATGTGTACAGGTGCCGCTGCCGCAGGTTATGCCTGCGGTAGTATGGACAACGTATGTCCTGACATTCTGCGTCTTGCCGCTTGTATCGCCTGTGGTATATAAATCTGTCGTATAACCGTAACAGGCATTCTGAGAGAAATCCGTGCTATATGTGCCGGATGAACAGGTAGTAGAAAGCTCCCCGCCTGTATGTGTGTCGTTATCAGAGTCTAATCCCTGCCCTGCGGTTATAAATATGGCAAAAGTCTTTCTGCATGCTAGGGCAGTGTCATTCGCCCAGTTATAAGGAGATTGCGTAAAGGTATTAGCATCGCTTGACGTTACTTTATAAGTTGAACTGTTCCTGAAATAATTGACAACATCATGCATCATTGTTGACAACGATGGCGTCCCGGGGTCTTCTGACGGCGAACTTGACGCTGTATTCAAGAGCGATTTAAAAAGGTCAGATCTATTTGTGGAAGTAATCGTCAGGCTGTCATCAATGATCTCTGTTGCTTTGTCATTGCCTCCGCCTGTCTTCCATCTTTTTACGCCAAACCTTGCCTTGGCGTTGGGATAATCATCCTTTAAATCACTGTTTGAATCAGCGTATTTTTGTATTATTCCTATCCTGTTTTCACCGGAAGTGGACGAATAGGCAACCGCGATTCCCTTATTATTAACAGCAACAGTTCCTGTGCCGCTCGTAGGGCATGTTGAATCGTTTCTAACTCTGATAGTTACTTTTGACTCCTTATTAGATCCTGTTCCGTCGTTGCCGATATCAAAGTAATACGAATACGTGCCGCCTATAACAGGGAAGCTCACATTGCAAACTGTCAGGTTTCGTGCTGCGCTTGCGCCGTATGATGTTAAGTCCCCTGTATAGGTAAATACATCGCCGGCGTTTGAACTTACGGGTGTGTATCCAAATCCGATAAACGCCTTTCTTGCAAGGTCAAGGGTTGACATTAAGGCATAATTCAAAACATTGCCGGGAAAACAGTTATAGTTATTCCCTGCCGTGGGTGTGCAACTATTATTTTTAACAAAAGTAGTGCCGTCATGCTCGTACCTATCGCTTGTGCTTGCATCAAAGAAACCATAGTAGGTTGTTGTTGCGCTGTAAGTACTCTGATATGCCTTGCCTTTGCCGTATGTTGTTCTGTCAAACATTATCATTACATTTGGAGGCGTATTCGGGTCTGTGACAAATGGAGGAAGGTAACAGTAATCAGATTGCTGTGGAGCGGCGTAAAGCGAAGTGATCAGTGTCAGTGTCAGTATTAATGTAAGTATTATCTTTATCGCTGCGGGCTTAAACATCGTTACTCCTTTTAAAATCCTCTTTTGCAATTAAAACCATACCACTTAATAGGAAATTCTGCAACTTCCATACCAAAAGAAAATCATTGCCAATCAAGGGGTTGAGATAACAGGAGTTTAGAATTTTATGTAACCGGCTTCCTGAGTGTGTAATGGATTACATAATGGTCAGAGGATTCTTTTGCCTTTGGTTATTATTTCCCTGACAAATGGGTCTGTTTTATCAAAATCCAACTTTGCAAATGAATGCGGTTCAATTTTTAAATCTATCTTTCTTGTCAGTTTCATCAACTGGGCGTCTTCCACAAAACCGTCTATATCGTCTTTATTAAAAAATATTGCAACATCAATATCGCTCTTATCTGTGAATCTGTTTGTTGCGTAAGAGCCGTAAAGGTATACCCTCCAGACATCAATTCCGTTTTGCTTTATAATTTTTATATAGTCTTTAATCTTTTGATAAGCTATTTTTTTATCTTTTTGAGAAGCCATTGTCTGAACTCCTTTATCTCTTTAATATAATGCTCTGCAAAGTTTTTGGAAGCCTTTTTGTAAAATCTTCTCTTATAATCGGGATAGCGCGACTTAATATTAAATGTAGTAACTTCAGCTAAAAAATCCTTTTGTTTTTCTGTCAATTCCAATCTTGCCTCTTCTGCAATTCTTGTCAGGTTGTGGATATAAGGCACATTGGCGTCAATATTTTTAACATACACTGCTTTTAAAAGTTTCTCTATAACCAGATGCCCTAAAAACAAAGCCCATATGTAGTGACCGCTTTTAAAAAGACTATTCATTGCTTTCAGGTCTGTACTTGCTGAATCTATCCAGTAATTTATAATTTCATCTTTTGTCATAATCAAAATTAATTTAGTTAATTATACCATAGTGAACTGACCCTCAGCATCCCAATAGATATTTTTATTTCGGCGTCCAGACCTTCCCTTTGTCAATGATATGCTCCACCTGCCAGCCGCGCCTGTGAAGCTCTCTCGCAATCCACCGCCTGTGGCACTTCCACGGAAATCTCTCTGCGCAGATAATTACGCTTATTCCTTTTGAGGCAATATCTTCAAGCACATCAACTCCCTTTTTGAACTCTTCGGTAGCTGTATATGCCTCATAGCCTCCTTTCCTGAATCCGCCGAGTTCTTTGCCGAAAAAGACATAGTTTATGCCCTCTTTTTTCAGAAGGTTTTCAAGATTTTCTCTCGTAAATACCGGCAGTTTGCTCTTTGGAAAGCTTCTGACATCAATAAGGGTTTTGATGTCATAGTTAAAAAGAATTTCTATGAAATCCTCCTCGCTTCTTCTGGATGTGCCAAGTGAATAGGCCTTTTTCATCTGAGAATATCTATACCCAAAATATATCCGCTAAATGTGCAATCTTTTTGAATTCAGGGTCTCCTGTAACTATCACAGCCTCCAGTTCTACGGCGGAGGCAAGAACAAAACAATCGGCATACGAGATGCTGTATTGCCCCTTATACTCGGCTGCCTGAAATATCAGGCTGTTGGGCGCCGGTAAAATCGTAAAATTCAATCTTTCTATGTTTGCAAGCGCTTCTAATTTTTTCTGATCGCCGAACTCCCTTTTGGTTGAATATATTATCTCTCCAAGATTGATTGCATTGATATATTTTACGCTTTCTACCTTCTTTATATCTTCAAGAAGACGGCTTATCTTCTCATAGCCTCTTTCTTTCTGAAAGAGCTTAAGCAGCGCATAACTATCAAATATATGAGCAGTTTTCTTCATTGTCTGAATTCACCTTTACGCTCTTTTAGAAGCCGCTCTGACAACGAAGGTTTGGGTGGCAAAATCCCGCAAGCTGCATTTACGGCGTCTTCGACAGGCGGGATGAGATAGATAATCCCTCCGTATTCCATAATCTGGATTTTCACGCCCGGTTTTATGTGATATTTTTTTCTCATCTCAGCCGGTATAACAATCTGCCCTTTGGACAGAGTTTTAACAGTTGCCATAATGTTTAACCTCCTAATAAAAAGTTTTACTATTTAATCTAAGTGTATAACCACATAAACCGTTTGTCAAGTATGGTATTTTTCCGTCCCTCTGTGATAAATTAATAAAACTCAAATATTTATGGAAAGGATTGGATAGATGGTTAAGAAAAAGGCGAAATACATTGTTGCCGTTGTCGGCGCAACAGGCGCAGTCGGAAACGAGATGATTGCAATCCTTGAGCAAAGGAACTTCCCTGTTGAAAAACTCAGGCTCTTTGCCTCAGAGCGTTCAGAGGGCAAAAAACTTGAATTTCAGGGGAATGAAATCCCTGTTGAGAATTTAAATGAATCTTCTTTTAAGGGGATTGACATTGCGCTTTTCTCGGCAGGCGCCGAGAGGTCAAGGATATGGGCTCCGGTTGCGGCAAAATCAAGCTGTGTTGTAGTTGACAATTCAAGCCAGTGGAGGATGGACCCTGAAGTGCCGCTGGTTGTGCCTGAGGTTAACAGCCATGACCTGAAATGGCATAAGGGGATTATCGCAAACCCGAACTGCTCAACGATTCAGATGGTTGTGGTCTTAAAACCTATACATGATGCTGCAAAGATAAAGAGGGTTGTTGTAACAACATTTCAGTCTGTCTCAGGCACAGGCAAGAAGGCAATGGATGAACTGTTACAGCAGACAGCCGACATTCTGAATTTCAAGGAGGTAAAGTGCAATGTCTATCCTCACCAGATAGCATTTAATGTGCTTCCTCACATAGACAAGTTCCTTGAAAACGGCTATACGAAGGAAGAGATGAAGATGGTCAATGAAACAAGGAAGATAATGGGGGACAATTCAATAAGGCTCACTGCGACAACCGTGCGCGTGCCTGTTTTCAGGTGCCACTCTGAGAGCCTGAATATAGAGACGGAAAAAAAGATTTCGCCGAATGAGATAAGAGCGGCTCTTTCTAAAGCTCCGGGCATTGTTGTATTTGATGTGCCTGAGAAGAATGTCTATCCTATTCCTGTTGACGTTGCGGGGAAGGACGATACCTATGCAGGCAGGATACGAGAGGATGAGTCCATAGAGAACGGTATAAATATGTGGATAGTGGCTGACAATCTCAGAAAGGGCGCTGCTCTTAATGCTGTTCAGATAGCCGAAAAACTGATTGAAATGGCGAATTAAAACTGATGCAGGATCCAAGATGCAAGATACAGGATAAAAAAATCATGCATCGTACATCATGCATCGTACATCGTGCATCGTGAATCGTGTATCATGAATATCAAACTCTCAACAGGCAAAAGCATTCCCATAGCAAAGGATGAGAGCATACTTTCTGCTCTCAAAAGGAGCGGCGTATATCTTGTTGCCTCGTGCGGCGGCAAAGGCACCTGCGGAAAATGCCGCGTAAAGATCCAAGGCGGGAAATACAGGACATCAGCATCAGGCAAAATCTCTCAGGTTGATAAAGAAAAGGGCATTGTCCTTGCCTGCCAGACATTCCCTGAAAATGATATTTCCGTAGAGATACTCGAAGAGGCAAGGCTTGTTGTCGGAGACAAAATTGCTCTTGCAAAATCAAAAGACCTTGCAGAGCTTTTCCGGTCATTTGGCAAAGAGATAGCGCCCATTGTAAAAAGATTTAACATCAAACTTCCGCGCCCCACAATAGAGGATCACATCAGCGATCTCGAGCGCTTGAAAAGGGAGCTTGAGATAAAGGGCATCAAAGGTATGCGGTTCTCTCAGGCCTTCATATCGTCAATGGCTGATGACCTTAGAAAACACAACTGGGAGATACATCTCGCCTATGTTGACGGCCCGGAGGCGATCTTCGTTACTTCAGAGAAACAAACCTCAAGATACGGCATTGCGGTTGATATAGGCACAACAACGGTTGTTGTCTATCTTATTGACCTTTCAGACGGGAAACTTATAGACGTGGGTTCAACATATAATTCGCAGATAAGATATGGCGACGACGTCATCACAAGGATAGTCCATGCAACAGAGGGCGGCGGGCTGGAAGAACTCAGGGATACTGTAACGGAAGACATAAACAACATCCTTGAGACTATTATTGAAAAACACGGCATAAATAAAGAGCATGTGGAATGTGCTGTGGTTTCAGGAAACACAACCATGTCCCATCTTTTCTGGGGGCTTAATCCCGGGCATATAAGGGAAGAGCCTTACATACCGACTGTAAATTCCTTCCCGCTGTGGAAGGCCGGCACAGCAAGGCTTCACATTAATAAGCAGGCTCCTGTTTATACCCTGCCTTGTGTTGCAAGTTATGTGGGAGGCGATATTGTATCAGGAGTTCTTGCGTCAAAGATGCATAAGAACACTGAGACCGCCTTATTCATGGACATCGGCACAAACGGAGAGATCGCGGTAGGCAACAATGAATGGCTTGTGACTGCTGCGTGTTCTGCCGGGCCGTGTTTTGAAGGAAGCGGAATAAAGCACGGAATGAGGGCCACCGAGGGCGCGATAGAGGCTGTAAAGATTGCGCCTGACACGTTTGAGCCGTCTGTTTCTGTTATCGGCAATACTGTGCCGATCGGCATTTGCGGCTCAGGGATGATAGACGTAATATCAGAGATGTTAATTTCAGGCGTCATAGACCAGAAAGGGAAATTCGTTCGTGAGATAAAAACAGGCCGCCTTAGACAAGGCGATGAAGGCATGGAATTTGTTATCCATAAAGGCGCCAAAGATATTGTCCTTACAGAAGTGGATATTGAAAACATCATGAGGGCCAAGGCAGCTATTTACGCGGGGATAGCGCTTCTTATAAAAGAGGTAGGGTTCACCCTTGATAATATAGAGCGCGTATATGTAGCAGGAGGGTTCGGCAACTACCTTAACGTTGACAGGGCAATAATAATCGGAATGCTGCCTGACATCCCAAAGGAAAAGTTCAGATTTTTAGGCAACACTTCCATCACAGGGGCGTATCTCTGCCTCCTTTCGGAGGATCTCAGGCAAGAGGCGGAAGAGATTGCCCGAAAGATGACTTACATGGAGCTTTCAGTTTCAAGGAATTTTATGGATGAATACATGTCAGCCCTTTTTCTGCCGCATACTGATTTAAGCCTTTTCCCAACAGTCGCAAAACTGCTTAAATAATTTTATAATAATCCTATGAAGCTTTTGATGCACATCTGCTGCGCAAACTGCAGTCTTTATCCTGTTAAAACACTCACTGAAAAGGGCGTCTCCGTAACAGGGCTGTGGTTTAATCCCAATATTCATCCATATGCTGAATATTCCCTGCGGCTTAATGCCGTAACCCAGCTTCAAAAACTGTGGCAGCTTGATATTGAGTATATCGATTACTACGGCATAAAGGAATTCATTCAGAGAACAGGCAACGGCGGAGAGAACCGCTGCCATGTATGTTATGAGATGAGGCTTGATAAGACAGCGCAAAAAGCCCGAGAGATTGGCGCTGACGGCTTTACAACCTCGCTCCTTATAAGCCCGTACCAGAAATTTGATGTTATAATAAACATTGGCAGGGAAATGGAAAGAAAGCACTCTGTGGAGTTTTTTATTGAAGACTTCAGGCCCGGCTGGAAGCAGGGGGTTGAACTTTCAAAGAAGCTCGGGCTTTACAGGCAGAAATATTGCGGCTGCATCTATTCCGAGATGGAGAAACACCTTAAAAAGAGTTAAGAGTTAGGGAGGAAGTGATATGACAGGATACAGCATGCAGGATACAAGATTCACGATACATGATAAAAGAAATCGCATATCATGCGCCATGCATCATGTACTATGTATCCTCTTAATACTTGCATCTTGCATCTTGCATCTTGCATCCGATGTTTATGCTGATACAATAAGAGTGCTTATTTTGGATGAAGATTCTCCGCGCATCCCTGCAAAGAATGAGCCTCTGGAAAAAGTCAGCGAAAAGATAAAAGGCGATTTTTTTACGGGCGGCGTTCATTACAGGGGCGAGCTTGAGATATGGAAAGGGAAAAACGGGCTTTATGTCGTAAATGAAATCCCCTTCGAGGAATATGTCAGGAGCGTTGTCATGGCTGAGGTCGGAACAAACTGGGAAATGGAAGCGCTCAAAGCTCAGGCAGTTATTTCAAGGACGTATGCAGTATATCAAAAAAATATAAACGGAAACCTCCGTTATCACATAACGTCATCTGTTCTTCATCAGGTATACAAAGGGAACTCCTCTGATGTCAGAGCAGCGAATGCCGTAGAAAAAACATCAGGCGAGATACTCACGTTCAACGGAAAACCAATAGAGGCGCTGTACCACTCTACAGCCGGCGGAAAGACAGAGCTTCCCGAAGAGGTGTTCGGCAAAAGCTACCCTTATATCAAATCGGTGGAAACAAGCGGTGAAGCCTCGCCGTACTGGATATGGGAAAGAAAAATTCTGTTCTCAGAGATAGAAAAGGCATTGAATATAACCGGCTTTAAAGATATGACTGTCAAGTCTTACACCTCAACAGGCAGAGTTAAGGAAGTGACTGTCACATCTGAATCAGGAGAGCACACAATCAAATCCAACGACTTAAGGAAACAACTCGGATGGCAAAGGCTGCCGAGCACAAATTTCACCATGACAAAGCTTGCCGATTCCATAATCTTTGAAGGAAAAGGCTACGGACATGGGACAGGCCTCTGCCAGTGGAGTGCGCTTGAGATGGCAAAGAAGGGGAAAAACTACAAGGAAATCCTTTCTTTCTTTTATCCCGGAACAGAAATCCAGTTATATGAAGGCCGCTGATTTTGATTTTTACCTGCCTGAAGGACTGATAGCAAAAAAACCTTCTGACGAAAGAGGCCTCTCAAGGCTTTTAGTGCTTCACAGAAACGGAGAGATGGAGCACAGAACTTTCAGTAATCTTCCTGCATATCTTAATGAAGGCGACCTGCTCTTACTTAATAACACCAAAGTTTTTCCGGCAAGGCTTACAGGAATAAAGCCTACGGGAGGAAAATTTGAATTTCTGCTGGTAAAAGAAATCGGCATTGATAAGTGGGAGATACTATCAAGAGGGAAATACAGAGGGGAAATATCAATAGCTGGAGGGTTCTCAGCAAACATAGAAAACCAGACTGTGCTTTTTTCATATTCGGGAGATTTAATGGAAAACCTGTGGAGATACGGAGATATGCCTTTACCGCCGTATATAAAGCGCAAGCCGGAGCCCGCTGACAGAGAATGGTACCAGACAGTATATGCGAAAAAAGAAGGGTCCATTGCAGCCCCGACCGCCGGATTGCACTTTACATCAGGACTGATAGAAAAAATAAAGGACAAAGGCGTGAAGGTCAGGCGCCTGACACTCCATGTGGGGATAGGGACATTCAAACCGATAAAAACCGAAAACCTGAATGAACATTGTATGGATTCAGAATATTTTGAGATAGGGAAAGAGATTATTGAAGAGATAAAAAAAACAAAAGCCTCAGGCAAAAGAGTTTTTTCTGTGGGAACCACAACAACTCGGGCAATTGAAGGATATATGAGCGGAAGATGGGCAAAACATGATACAAGATGCAGGATACAGGATGCAAGATACGAGAAGCAGGACACAGAAGAAATTGAAGGTAGTTATCGTGCATCGTGCATCGTGCATCATGAATCTCAAAACATCTGCGGTTATACAAACATCTTCATCTATCCGGGCTATAAATTCAAGGTTGTTGATTCCCTTATTACAAATTTTCATCTTCCGCGCTCAACCCCGCTTATGCTGGCATCTGCCTTCTGCGGCGCTGAAAAACTGAGAGGCGCATACAGCGCTGCCGTGAGTCAAAAATATAGATTTTTCTCCTACGGTGATGCTATGCTTATCCTGTAAAATGAGATATGGCAGCCTTAAAGCAAAACGGAAAACAGTTTCGCCGGACAGGAAATTCATCATAGCTATTATTGCAGTTACCTCTGCGCTGAGTTTCAGCCTCGGTTATTTTGTAGGAGGCGCAGGAGATAAAGGAAAACAGCCCGAATATCAGATAATTGCAGCTCCGAACCTTGCGGCAGTTCCTCAGGCTCAGGAGCAGGCTGCTCCTTTGAATGGATCTCAAAATGCAAACCCGGTCAGAGACCTATCTCTAAGTGACACTGATGCATCTAAACCGCAAATAGCAGAGGAAAAGCCGCCGCCAAAACCTTTGCCTGTTCAGCCTGCTATTCAAAAAGAGCCTGCCGAACTCAAGGTTGAAGCTGATAACCCTCATCAGAATGATATAAAATACGTTGTTCAGGCCGGTGCATTCAAAAGCCTGAAGGAAGCGGAAGCGCTCAAACGCAAACTTGAGGCTAAAGGGTACAAGGCATACATAAAGAAATATGCTAAATCTAAAAACCCGAAGCTATATAAGGTAAGGACAGGAGAATTTTCTGCCAGGGAAGAAGCAGCAGCGCTTGCGCTCAAACTGAAAAATGAAGGGCTGAAGGCTTTTGTAACTCTGAAAAATGAAGAGGCGAACGGCAATAAAAATTCATCCCAGCCCGGCGCCGCCAAAAAGGAGAACATACGGTAACGATAGAGATAGAACTTGACAGCGTAAAGGAATTAACCTTCCTTTACAGCGGATTTGACAAAAATCTCAAACTTATAGAAGAGGCTTTCAATATAACCGCAAGCTTCAGAGGGAATAAAATATTTATTCAGGGAGAACCAGGGCCTGCAGCAAAAGCAGAAAAGCTTATAAACGAGCTGCGCTCCATAAGCGAGGATGGTTATCTGCTTAAGCCTGAAGACATCGGTTACGCAGTAAGATCAGCGGCTGCCGGACATGAGACATCTCTCAAAGATTTATTCCTGAACAATATCCCTGTGTCTTCAAAAAAGAGATTTATCATACCGAAAACCGAGACCCAGAGGCAGTATATTGAAGCTATGCGTAATTATGATATTGTCATAGGGATAGGGCCTGCAGGCACAGGCAAGACCTACCTTGCAATGGCAATGGCAATAAACGCCCTTCTGAAAAAACAGGTGAGCAGGATAGTTCTTGCGCGGCCTGCCGTGGAAGCCGGAGAGAAACTCGGCTTTCTGCCCGGCGATATGTACGAAAAGGTGAACCCTTATCTGAGGCCCCTTTATGACGCGCTTTTTGATATGATAGAGGCGGAAAAGGCAAGTAAATTTATTGAGAGTGGTATCATAGAGATTGCGCCGTTAGCTTTCATGAGAGGAAGGACCTTGAATGATTCCTTTATAATCCTTGACGAGGCGCAGAATACAACATCAGAGCAGATGAAGATGTATCTTACAAGGCTGGGGTTTAATTCAAAGACCGTCATTACAGGAGACATAACACAGATTGACCTGCCGGCTGGGAAACTGTCAGGATTGATAGAGGCTGAAAAAATACTAAATGACATAGAGGGCATAAAAGTTATATATTTTTCCGAGAAGGATGTCGTAAGGCATAAACTCGTTCAGGAAATAGTAAAGGCGTATGAAAGATATGAAAAACGGAACACAGAAAACCAGCAGAAAAATTGATATAAAAAAATATCTGCTCCTGATTATGTTCGGGTTCTTGTCAGCCATCGCAATACAGGAAAGAACCGGCGCTGAACATTTTATAGGAGGGCTGCTCACCGCCTGTCTTCTTTTAGCCATTCTTTACAGAGATATCCTGCGGTATAAACCCGCTTATTTTAAAAACTACACCATGCTCGTCCTCCTCGGCTTTATGATTGTCAGCACACTTATTCTCGGAAGATTTTTTGAGTACATACTGGCAAACCTTGCGCGCGGAATCGGCCTGGCGCACATAGAAATCACATTGTTCGGCATACCGATAGCAGCAGGCGCAATGCTCGCCACTCTTTTATTCGACTTTCATACCGCAATAGTGTTTTCCTTTGTGGTCAGCCTCTTAAGCGGCCTGTGGCTCAACAGCTCAATTTTCCCTGTATATGCATTTGTAGGAAGCCTTACAGCCGCATTCAGCGTTATACGATGTAAAAGGCGGTCAGCGCTCTTGATGGGTGGTTTTTATGTTGGAGTGATAAGCGTCGTCACTGCGAGCATCCTGCTGCTTTTTACAGGAGAGTTCTTTTCTGCTAAGGCATTCCCTGCAGTAATGTTTGCGCTGTCTTCAGGGATAAGCGTCACGGCAGTTGTCTCTGTTTTGCTGCCCCTTCTTGAATACACGTTCAAAGTCACAACTGACATAAGCCTTCTTGAACTCCTTGATATGGAACAACCGCTTATGAAAAATCTCATGATAACAGCTCCTGGAACGTATCATCACAGCGTAATCGTAGGCAATCTCGTTGAGTCCGCTGCAGAAGCAGTAGGCGTTAATCCCCTGCTTGCAAGGGTAAGCTCATATTATCACGACATAGGCAAGATCAAGATGCCGGAATATTTTGTCGAAAATCAGAGCAATTCTCTGGGCAAGCATGAGAAGCTGGCTCCACACATGAGCAGCATGATAATATCTTCACACGTAAAAGAAGGCGTAGAACTTGCAAGTCAGCACAAGCTCCCGCAGCCGATTATAGATATAATAGAACAGCATCACGGCACAAGTGTGATGACCTTTTTTTACCAGAAGGCAAAAGGCCAGAGAGACGAGAACGAGCCTTCGGAAGAAGAATATAAATATCCTGGCCCCAAGCCGCAGACACGCGTAGCCGCGCTCGTTATGATGGCAGATGCTGTTGAGGCTGCTTCAAAGGTTTTAAATGACCCTACGCCTGCGAGGGTTGCCGCTCTTGTTGACAAGATAATAAACCATATATTCCTTGAGGGACAGCTTGACGAATGCGAACTCACATTGAAAGACATCTCAGAGATAAAAAAGCATTTTTCATACATACTCACGGGAATCCTTCATAAGAGAATCGATTATCCGGGGTTTAATTTCAACGGCGGAGCTTCAAAATCTCAGGAAGCACAAAGGCAGATTAATGAAGGTTCTGATACAGAACAGGCAAAAACCGACAAAGCTAAACCTGCAAAAGATAAAGCGTGATTCAGCGGCATTGCTCCGGCTTCTCGGGCTGAAAGATGCAGAACTCAGCCTTCTGCTTGTTGATGACGGCAGGATGAAAGAATTGAACCATAAATACCGCGGCATTGACAGAGCTACAGATGTGCTTTCATTCCCGCAGATACAGAACAAGATACAGGATACAAGATTCAGGATTCAGGATAAAAAAAATCGTGCATCGTGTATCGTGCATCGTGCATCTCTTGCTTCACTTGTTCTCGGTGATGTCGTGATAAACCTTCAGGCAGTCAAAAGGCAGGCGCCTGAGCATGGGCTGTCATTCAATGAAGAGTTAAGATGGCTGCTTGTTCATGGAGTTCTTCACCTCATCGGATATGACCATGAAAGGAGCAAATACGCTGAAAGGAAGATGCGGTCCAAGGAGAAAGAATTGCGTGGGTATCTGGGAAGGAGTAAGAATTAATGCTTGCAAAACGCATAATCCCGTGCCTTGATGTTAAAGACGGAAGGGTTGTAAAAGGCGTAAGCTTTGTCAATCTCAGAGACGCCGGAGACCCTGTTGAAAATGCAATCTTTTATGATGAGCAGGGCGCTGATGAACTCGTATTCCTTGATATAACAGCATCGCACGAGAAAAGAAATATTATCCTTGACGTTGTTGAAAGGACTGCAAATGATGTCTTTATGCCATTAACGGTCGGCGGAGGAATCGGCGCTCTTGATGATATAAGACAGCTTCTGAAATCAGGCTGTGATAAGGTTTCTGTAAATACATCTGCCGTTAGAGACCCTTATTTTGTGAGCCGCGCAGCAGAAAAATTCGGAAGCCAGTGCATTGTCGTTGCGATTGACGCAAAGCGTGTTACAAAAGAGATGACATTTACGGAAGAGGAGAAATGGTTTAATGATAAATCTCTAAAGGATGTCTTGCTTGGAGATTCAGCAGGATGGGCTATATCTACACACGGTGGAAGAAAGATGAAAAGGATTGATGCCTTGCAATGGGCAAAAAAGATGGAGGAATTAGGCGCAGGAGAAATTCTCCTTACGAGCATGGACAGGGACGGCACAAAGGACGGCTATGACATTGAACTTACAAAGGCAATTTCAGAGGCTGTGTCAATTCCTGTTATCGCCTCAGGCGGCGCCGGGAATTTAGAGCATCTCTACGAAGGGCTTGTGCTTGGCAAGGCTGATGCTGTCTTGGCTGCATCCATATTTCACTACAGAGAATATACAATCAAAGAGGCAAAAGAATATCTGAAAGAAAAGGGAGTAGTTGTAAGGCTCTAAACTTTCAAAAGTTTTTTCTTTTTGCTTTCAGGCATCTGTATTCTATATCTATCTATCACTTCTTCTGTCGCAGGACTTACTTTTAAAACGAATCTTTCGCCATTTAAATATACACTCACATCAACAGACGGAAGATGTTTTGCGTCAGAGTATCTTGCGCATATTGAAGCCGCAAGGCTGATGAAATCTTGAGAGCCATCTCCTGTAAGAAGTGTTACAGGGCTGCTGACGTTTTCAACGCTTAAGATGTAATCGCCTTCTCCTGCAAGGGATTCTATCTTATCATTGTCTTTTTCATCCCTGCCGACAATTATCTTGCACGACGGCGAGAGCCTGAAATGCCTTCCTGTTCTTAAGAGATGCAAATCTTTCAAAGAGGGATTAGGATTGTAATTCAAAAGCTCTCTAAGCCTGAATGAATAGTTCGGCTCTGTAAGCAGGCATCCGCCTGCAGGCATCGGGTAGTCGGTAAGTCCGTATTCTTTTGCCAGAGCCATCTGCTGTTTCCTTGAACGGCCGTTAAAATCATGGAGCTTATCTCTGTCAACAAGGCCCTTTGTTTCTGAAATCGTCGGTTCAAGAAGCTTTGCGCTCAAAGGCCTCAGGACAATTCCTGACACACCGGCTTTTTTGTCAATCATGGCAAGCGTATTCCTCATCTGGCTCATGGGCCTTTGCCCGATAACCTCTCCCGTAATTATAAAATCAGTTCCTGTCATGTCCATTAATCCTTTAGCCTCTTTGAGCATTAGAATCCTGCAGTCAATGCACGGGTTCATATTCCTGCCGTGGCCGTGCGCGGGATTTTTAACTATCTCAATGAATTTGTCTGAAAGATGGCAGAGTTTTACCGTAAAGCCAAATTTCTCCGCGGCAGAGAACGGGTCTTTTGAGCATGATGATTTATCAGAGATGTCGCAGCCAAAATGCGTGAGGAATGTTATGGCAGTGACATCAATCCCCTGCCTGAGCATTGTAATGATTGCAAGCGTGCTGTCAAGCCCGCCTGAAAAAAGAGCGACTGCCTTTGGTTTTTTCATATTAGTCATCATCTGTATATTTTATTTTGCTCTTCATATATCTTCCTTCCTTTTCTCCAATATCCAGAGCCTATTCGTAATGCGTCCACATGCGTATAACTTTAACTGTTTTTATTTCATCAAGAATCTCATAGACAAGCCGATGCTGTATATTTATGCATCTGGAATATGCGCCTGCCAAATCACCCACCAGTTTCTTAAAAGGCGGAGGGTCTTGATAAGGATTTTTTTCTAATATCTTAATTAACTGCTCCGCGCGAGGGCGTAATCCTGAAGCGGCAATCTTTTTTGCATCTTTTTGAGCTTGTTTGGTGTATACAATCCGCCATATCACCAGCGAAGGTCCTTTGAACATTTTTCGACAGGAGTTTTCAAACCCTTGCGTATTGATTCGCCCATGCCCTGAATCGTAAGCAAATAAAGCGTTTCCTGAATAGCGCTCCAATCGCTCTCAGAAACTATCACGGCAGTACTGCGTTTCCCTGAAATACGTATCGCCTCATGTGACTCTTCTACCTCATCTATCAAGCGGTACAATTTTTTTCTTGCCATGGTTGCTGTTATAGTTGACATAATCTAACCTCCTCTAAGCGTACGATATAGTGTACGCCATACATGATGGCTGCGTCAATGTTTAAATCAATGCAAAAAACTGGGAAGTGTCACTCTCTATGCATCGCATTAATGCTCTTTGATGCTTTAATTAATATCCTGCCCCTATGTCCATGGAAACATCTTTTAGTTTCTTATCCAGTGTCCAGAGTGGAACTTTTGTTAATATAGTTGAGGCAAGCAAGTGAATATCAATGTACCCCAAGCCCTTTCCCATTAGCAAATGATTTTCTATAAACTGCATTGTTTCCTCATGTTCAACGGATATTGCCATAGGGAGCGCATGCAGAAGAGACAATACTTCCGCCCTGTTTTTGAGATTGCCACAAGCCAGTTCGCCGATAATGAACGGGTGGCAGACAACACGGCTGTCATTTAAAAGAGCTTCAAGCCTGATGTTCCCATGCCGCAAATGCTCCACCCAAACCGAGGTATCAACAAGAACCATTTTATGCGTTTGTCGCTCTTCTGCGGGGAATCATTTCCAGTTTGCTTTCAGTCCCCCCCAGTTTAGCGAGCCTTCTGGCGCTTTCTCTCGCTATAAGAGCTTCAAGACCCAACTTAACCAGTGAAGTTTTTTCCTTAATGCCGGTTAATTTTGTTGCTTTTTCTACCAATTCGTCTTCTATGTTTAATGTAGTCCTCACGATTTCTCCTTTCTGGATTATGCATTATTATATGTATTAGTATGCATTACTGATATGCATCTGTCAATAGGAGCAGAATTGTTTTGAGAGGGATAACGTTCCGGTTCAGCGGCGGCGGTACGCCGTCCGCTGGAACCGGTTGTTAGCTGACCGTTTTTCTGCCGCCCTGTTAGAAGCCCTCGAAGACGTTTATGCTACGATCAGGCGAGGTCGAAACGGTCAAGGTTCATTACTTTTTTCCACACCTCTACAAAGTCGTGCAGGAACTTCTCCTGGGAGTCCTCACATCCGTAGACTTCCGCCAAGGCCCGGAGTTGGGAGTTCGAACCGAAGATGAGGTCGACACGGGTGCCGGTCCACTTGAGTTCGCCCGTTGCGCGATCACGGCCCTCGAACACGTCGTCGGCTTCCGAGGCCGCCTTCCACGTGGTGCTCATGTCGAGCAGATTCACGAAGAAGTCATTGGTGAGCATCTCTGGCCGCTCGGTGAAGACGCCCTGTCGGGACTGTCCGTAGTTGGCATTCAAGACGCGCATACCGCCAATCAGAACCGTCATCTCAGGGGCGGTCAGCGTCAGCAATTGCGCCCGATCAATCAGCAACTCCTCTGCCGATACGGTGTATTTGGTTTTGAGGTAGTTACGGAACCCGTCTGCAGCCGGCTCAAGTACGGCGAACGCCTCCACGTCGGTTTGCTCCTGAGGCGCATCCGTGCGTCCCGTCGTGAAGGGAACGGTCACATCGTGGCCGGCATTCTTCGCAGCTTGCTCGACGCCTGCGCATCCGCCCAGAACAATCAAGTCAGCGAGCGAAACCATCTTCCCGCCTGACTGCGCGCTGTTGAACTCCTTTTGGATTCCCTCAAGGACCTGCAGTACAGCCTCCAGTTGGGCAGGCTGGTTAACTTCCCAATCCTTCTGCGGCGCGAGACGGATGCGCGCGCCGTTCGCCCCGCCACGCTTGTCGGAGCCGCGGAACGTGGATGCCGATGCCCAAGCCGTCGAGACCAGTTGGGAGACAGACAGCCCCGAAGCGAGGATTTTGCCCTTGAGGGCGGCGATGTCCTGCTCGTCAATCAATTTATGAGTGACCACGGGGACGGGATCTTGCCACAGGAGATCTTCTTCAGGCACTTCCGCGCCGAGATAGCGCGAGCGCGGTCCCATGTCGCGGTGGGTCAGCTTGAACCACGCCCTAGCGAAGGCGTCCGCGAATTTCTCGGGGTTCTGCTGGTAGCGCCGCGCGATCGGCTCGTAGATCGGGTCGTTGCGAAGGGAGAGGTCCGCCGTGGTCATCATCGGCCGGTGCTTCTTCGACGGGTCGTGCGCGTCAACCACCATGTCCTCTTCGGCCACGTCCTTGGCCAGCCACTGATGCGCGCCGGCCGGGCTCTTAACCAGCTCCCACTCGTATTTGAACAGCACGTTCAGATAGCCCATGTCCCATTTGGTCGGGTTCGGTTTCCAGGCGCCCTCGATGCCGCTGCCGATCGTATCGCCGCCTTTGCCGCTGCCGAAGCTGCTCTTCCAGCCGAGTCCCTGTTCCTCGATGCCGGCGGCCTCAGGTTCCGAACCGACAAGCGCCGCATCGCCCGCGCCATGACACTTGCCGAAGGTGTGCCCGCCGGCGACGAGCGCGACGGTCTCTTCGTCGTTCATCGCCATGCGTGCGAAGGTCTCTCGAACGTCACGGCCGGAGGCGACCGGATCCGGGTTGCCGTTCGGGCCTTCCGGGTTCACGTAGATCAGGCCCATCTGCACGGCGGCGAGAGGATTCTCGAGTTTCCGGTCACCGGTGTAGCGCTTGTCTCCAAGCCACGTGTCCTCAGCCCCCCAGTAAATGTCTTCTTCGGGCTCCCAGACGTCTTCGCGCCCGCCGCCGAAGCCGAACGTCTTAAAACCCATCGACTCCAGAGCGCAGTTGCCGGCGAGGATCATCAGGTCGGCCCAGGAGATTTTCTTACCGTATTTCTGCTTGATCGGCCAAAGCAAGCGGCGCGCTTTGTCGAGGTTGACGTTGTCCGGCCAGCTGTTGAGCGGCGCGAAACGCTGCGTACCCGAGGAGGCGCCGCCGCGGCCGTCGCCGGTGCGGTAGGTGCCTGCGCTGTGCCACGCCATCCGGATGAAGAGCGGCCCGTAGTGACCGTAATCAGCCGGCCACCAGTCTTGCGAGTCGGTCATCAGCGCATAGAGGTCCTTTTTCAGGGCCTCCAGGTCGAGTTTTTTGAATTCCTCAGCGTAGTTGAACTCCTCGCCCATCGGGTTGCTCATGTGAGAATTCTGATGAAGAATCTTGAGGTTCAACTGGTTTGGCCACCAGTCCCGGTTCGACGTGCCGTCGCCAACTGTGTGATTGAATGGGCACTTGCTCTGTTCTGTCATGTGTAGTCTCCTTTCAGGTCTTTATTGTATAGCTAACGCTCAGGCTAAGCTGCGGGCACTCAGGAAGTTCGCCAGGTGAGCCGTCAGCTTCAGCCTGTTGTTAGCTGGCTTACTTGAGACCATACTCGTAAGCCGATTTATCAAACCCGCCCAATATTTCTGACACGGCATGAAAGCGTTTGTAATTCAACGTCCCCTTCTCACTGTCCATGAACATGGGAATGGAAATTTCCTTAAGCTGCCCCTTTGTCTGGATGACAACGCGGGTCCCACCTCCGTCGAGATAACTCGGCTTGAAAGATCCCAGGAGATGGATGCCTGCCGCCAGCGCCTCCTTGAATTTCGCTCGTGCAACATCTGGTGGATAAATGTTCTTGCGGACAAACTCAACGTGGGGAGGGAACTTATGCTTTATCCTTTCCCAACCAATATTCGTTCGGAGATTCTCTTGGCTATCATGGGAATACCGCAGGGGGGCCACCACGACTTCCGAGCGACCATCGCTCCATATGGTAAGCCTTTCAAAGCCCCCATTGGACTCCCAGTTCTGGGTTTCCCAGACAATCATTTCCACTCCATCAGGTATGGGATTACGTTCCGATCCAGTTGTGATTGCTGGAACGGCAATTGCAATAATCAAAACGATTATTCCGATACTTCTTGGCCTCATAAGGATCTCCGTCCAGCTAACGATACGGCTAACCAGCGAGCGAACGGGCCAAAGATGAAAACCAAACCGCATTTATTGCGAGTCTGGTTGAGCCGCTTGTTAGCTCAAATATTTAGTCCCATCTGCTTAAGAATGATAACAGAGCACACAGTTGCAATAAACAAGACCAGCATCCTTTTCCATGCCGGGATATAGAATAGTTTGAAATCCTCATTGCGTAGTGTGAATAATCCATTTTTTCGGATATAGCCAATATCTACGGTAGCCAACATGAGGGGCATCATGAAACCGATGACGGACCAGAGAATAATAATAAATTGGCTATAATGCCTTTCTTCAGCGTAGTTTGTCACCATGGTGGAAAGAGGCATAATAATTATTCCTGTTAATATTGATGCCGTATATGATGGTATTTTTATCATGGAGCTAACATTATTTTTTATGCCGCATGCGTCTTTTTGATAGATTTTAGGGAATATTGTAGGTTCTGTCAAGAAAAATCTCTAAACTATGGATGTTAACTCCTTGAAAAATAAAGCAAATAATTTTTAGTTGATTATTATGTCGCATGCGATATAATTTATAAATTAATTATGCTGCAAGCGTTCAATCAGTTTTTAAACATTAAAGAACGGATTCCTGAAAAGAATATCCCATATTATGTAAAATGGGTTTCTGATTGCTACCGCTATTTCGACAAGCCAGAGACGCAGTTGTTGACGAATGATCAAAATGCTAAATTCCTTAATCATTTAGCCAAAAAGCATGAAGACTGGCAGGTTCAGCAGGCGGATAGAGCTTTAAAGCTATATGGTTATTTTCTTTCACGTTCCCGAACAAGTGACGAGGAAACAACGACCAGCCAGTCAAACTGGCAAGGAATAGAAATGAAATTGCGTGAGGCTTTGAAGCTTCGCCACAGATCATACAGTACTGAAAAAACCTATGTTATGTGGCTTCGTCAATTTCAGGGATTTATTAATGGGAAACAGCCGCAATCTTTAGAAGGCAAGGACATTCAAGATTTTCTTAGTTATCTTGCAGTTGAGAAAAAGGTTTCCGCCTCAACGCAGAATCAGGCGCTTAATGCTGTAGTTTTTCTCTACAGGCATGTATTTGATAAAGATATCCAAGGGGAAATCAATGCCGTAAGGGCAAGGCAAAATCGTAGGCTGCCTGTTGTTTTGACTGTTAATGAAGTTGAAAAAATATTTTCAGAGATGTCCGGCATCAACAAATTAATGGCGAGGCTAATTTATGGATGCGGTTTGCGATTGCAGGAGTGTCTACAGCTAAGGATAAAGGATGTTGACTTTGAGCAGAGCCTTGTTATTATTCGTTCAGGCAAAGGAGACAAGGATAGACGAACTATGCTGCCTGAAGCTGTAAAAGAAGAACTTGTTAAACATATCACTGAGACCAGAGTTATCTATGAAAAAGATAGAAATGCAAAGTTAAATGGTGTTCAACTGCCAGGCGCATTAGAAAGGAAGTATCCGAATGCCGGCAAGGAATGGGGATGGTTCTGGATATTCCCATCTCAAACGCTTTCAATGGAACCGCGAACAGGCGTTATAAGGCGTCATCATGTATATCACGATTCACTGCAAAGGGCATTCAGAAATGCGGTGATAAAAGCGGGGATTACGAAACAAGCATCAGTTCATACGCTAAGACACAGCTTTGCAACCCATCTTCTTGAAGATGGGTATGATATTAGAACTATTCAGGAACTGCTCGGACACAGGAATCTTCAGACTACAATGATTTATACCCATGTGGCTACCAAGAACATTATTGGTGTCAGGAGTCCGCTGGATAAATAGTTTCGAAATTTTCAGCTTAAAAGTGGCTTAATATAGAAGCAGTTATTCTAAAACCTTCTCAACTATCCTCACAATCTCCCTATGAATCTCAGCAATGCTCTTTGAGGCTTTAACCAGCTTTATTCTCTTTGGTTCTTTTGCCGCAAGCTTGAGAAAACCTTCCCTGACTTTTTTGTGAAACCTTACATCCTCAAGTTCAAGCCTGTCCACTTTATTAATATGCTTGTTTCTCCTTAGACCGGTCTCAACATCAAGGTCAAGGAGGATTGTGAGGTCAGGCCTCATTCTTCCAGTTGCAATCCTGTCAAGAGAGTCTATCAGCCTCAGGCTTATGCCCCTGCCGTAGCCCTGATACGCAGCAGTGGAATCGCTGAACCGGTCTGTAATAACAATCTTCCCTTTGGCAAGTTCAGGAACAATTTTTTCTTTTATGTGCTGAATCCGCGCTGCGTTATAAAGCAGGAGTTCCGCCATATAATCCATCTTGTCATGTTTCGTTGAGAGCAGAACCTTTCTTATCTCCCTGCTTATCGCAGTGCCTCCGGGCTCTTCGGTAAGCGCTGTTTCGTATCTTTTTTTTATAAGATACTCAGAAAGCATTCTTGCCTGCGTGGATTTACCGGTGCCTTCTATGCCTTCAAGGGAGATGAAAATGCCTACCCCCCTCTTTCCCCCCTTGGCAAGGGGGAAATTGAAGGGGGGTGAGTTTTTCCTCTTCCGCTTTTTCATGCGTACGCCTCTTTGAGCTGCATAAGAATCTGGAATATCTTTGTTGTCTCCTCAATGCTCCTGGAGCCTGTGCCGCACGACGGCGTAAGGATTATCCTTGAAAGAATAAGGCCTGATGGGACTGCCTTTGACATCTTTTCCAGTTTCATATCAAATTGTTTTCTTATTGAATCAAAAGTTTCTCGTCTTATCGCATCTGTTGTCGGCACAATCCCCCATGCAAGGCAGCCTCCTCTTTCAAGGAATCTGTCAACATCATCCTTGTACATCAGGAGCGTGTCAAAATACCCGTAGGCGTCAAAGTTCAGGATATCTATGCCTGTTCCCATCACAGAAGGCCAGTCGGCATTGCCGCAGCAGTGTATGCCTGAAATGCCTCCATTGTCTTTTATGGTATCTGAAGCCTCTCTTATAAGCCTCATCGCATCATCAGAGCTTACGCCGAGATAAGCTGTGCTGCCGAGGGCAGAGAGTATAGGCTCATCAAGAAATATAATCACATTATCCGCAAACTGCTTAAGCATGCCTATCTGCCATCTGATCTTTGCCTTAAGAAGCATAAGCGCTATTTCCCTGAGTTCCTCATCAAAATAAACCAGCCTTCCGTCAGCGTCTTTTAGCCCGAGCGTAAAGGTCAGAGGCCCTGTTACATGCCCCTTGAGAAATCCAAAAGGCGCTTTAATCATTTTGAGAAATGTATGAAGCCCTCTTCCGTAATCATCAGAGATTGCAATCCTGCTGTCATCAGTGCATGACTCATAAAACCTTTCAAGCTCATCGCTTTTGTTTCTTTCAATCCAGACCAGTTCTTTTTCTGCATCTATCCTGATATAAGGCATTCCTTCTGAGTACTGGGGTATCATCCACTCCCTGAAGGACATCTTGGGAAGCTGGGGCCAGAAAGGGATGCCAAATGTTTTGAGAATCAGCCTGCACGCCTCTTCGGCATCCTTGTGCGGAAGGCTTCCGATTCCTGTTGTTGAAAAAGGGTTTGGCAGCATCTAAGAATGATACATTATTGACTGAGGTTGTTTCAAATAAAGAGCAGGTTGTTATTAAGCCAGACTGCGAGAACTCACGCTCCGAATTTTATGTAGTTCTCCCAGTAGCCAAACAGTTCTTTTGTCGCCCTAACATCTCCGAGGCAGTACCTTGCAATATCAAGATACCTCTTATCCGCAAACAGGTTTTTAATATCATATCCTGTTATGCCTTCTTCCTTCGGGCTTTTTATGCCGAATGTCTTGCACCACATATCAAGGCTGAACTTGCGCCTTGACGCTCCGTAAAAAGTAAGCTGGTCTAGGAGGTCTATATGGCTGCCGTTATACCTGTTGGGCATAAGGTCTTTTGTAGGCTTTATCTTATGGACCGCAGAGCGGATAAGAATGAAGGGGCAGTCAAACCCTCTTCCGTTGAATGTGATTATCTCTTTGTAGCTTTTAACCGTATTCCAGAATTTTTCAAGAATTCCCTTTTCTGTGCCTGTTTCAAATTTTATCCCGTTCTCTTCAAAAAGAGCGATTTGTGTTTCGGGCGACTGGAAATATACCGCGCCTTTGTCCGTATCAGGGTTAAGAATGCCTATGGTGATGATTTCGCCTGTCAGGGGATAGAATGAAAGGCTTTCCTTGACATCCTTAATATCATCTTCCGTCTCCACCCAGCGAAGCAGGTATTCTTGGGTGCTCTTTTCAAGGGAATCAAAGTCTTTGCCGCTTGTCTCTATGTCAAAAATTATGCGGGACATCTTCTTAAAGATTCATGATGCACGATACATGACTCATGATAATTCTTATGATGTCAGTCTGACATCCTGCATTTTGCATCATGAATCGTGAATCTTTTTTACGCTGCTTTGGGAAGTTGTTCCTTAAAAACCTTCCATGTCTTAAGAAGGTCTATCGCCCTCTGTAGCTGAATATCGTCTTTTTCGCTGACCTCTATAGGCGCTGTTTCTTCGGGTGTCTTTTGCTTTTCCTCAAGTTGGTCGTTTTTGAGATGTCTTTCAAGGTCCTTCTCTCTTACCACGGCATGTTCTTTTGCGCCATTTTTCTGTTCCAATTTCACAATAATATCAGGCGTGATTCCTGTTGACTGGATAGATATGCCTTTTGGCGTATAGTAGCGCGCTGTTGTAAGCCTTAACCCTGAGCCGTCGCTTAGAGGCACAACGCTCTGAACAGAGCCTTTTCCAAAAGTCTGCACCCCAAGTATGACAGCCCTGTTCAAGTCTTTAAGCGCTCCCGCAACAATCTCTGAGGCGCTCGCGCTTCCCTGATTTACAAGGACAATCATCGGGATAGCGCTGAACATCTTTGCCTTCTTTGCTTCCTGCTCGGAAACCCTGCCGTCTTCTGTCCGATACTCTGCTTTTTCACCGCTCCTGCCCTTTATGGACACAACAACTTTGCCTGCCGGCAGAAACTGGCTTGAAACATCAACAGCGCTGTTCAGAAGCCCGCCCGGATTATTTCTGAGGTCAAGGATAAGTGAAGTTATATTCTGCTTTTCAAGCTTGGAAAGGGCGGCTTCAAGGTCATCCGCAGTGCGTTCCTGAAACTGGCTTAACTTAACATAGCCGATATTATTTTCTATGACCCTGGATTTCACGCTCTTCACTTTTATTACATCTCTCACAATCGTGAAGTCTTTTGTATCTTTCCAGCCCTCACGCATAATCGTAATTGCTACGGAAGTGCCTTTTAGCCCGCGCATCTTGCTGACAGCGTCCTGCAGCCCCATATCTCTTGTTGACTCTCCGTTAATCTTTATTATCTTATCGCCTGACTTTATCCCTGCATTATAAGCCGGTGTATCTTCAATAGGCGCTATTACGGTCAGAATCCCATCCTTCAGTCCTATCTGTATCCCGATTCCGCCGAACTCGCCTTTTGTGTCAAGCTGCATATCCTTATATGCCTCCGGAGGCATAAAAGCTGAGTGCGGGTCAAGCGAATTAAGCATTCCCTTTATTGCTCCATATACCAAATCCTTTGTCGTTACTTCTTCAACATAATTCTTTTTCACAAGAGAGAGCACCTCTGTAAATACCTTAAGATATTCATAACCTTCGCCCTCAGCGCGCATGCTCCCGATTGACAGCCTTCCTATGAAGACGCCACTCAAGGCAATTGCGAGAATAACCACCCAAGTTAAAATAAGTCTTTTGTTTTTCATTGTCTCTTAAAACCTCTCCTTAAATCCTGCCTTCCCCTTGCAGGCGCCAAAAAACTATCTCTTCTTTAACCACTGCATTGGGTCAAGCGGTTTCCCTTTATATCTTACCTCAAAATACAGGCCCGGCGCATTCAGGGTTCCTGATTCCCCGACCTTGCCTATGGCCTGCTGTCCTTTTATTATATCGCCAACTTTATAAAAAATCTCGGCTAAATTTGCGTATAGGCTATGATAGCCTTCCCCATGACTTATTATAACAAGCTTGCCGTAACCTTTGAACCAATCGGCAAATACGACCTTCCCGCCATGCACCACCTTTGCCGGGGCATTGTCATCCGCTTTGATATGTATGCCGTTTCTGAATACCGGCGTGTTGAACTGAGGGTCTTTCTGCGCCCCGTACGGGATTACAACCTTCCCGTTTACAGGCCAGTTTAGTTTTCCCTTTAGGTTGTGAAAGCCCTTTGCGGCATACGCCTCAGCTTCCTCGGAACGCCTTATTATTTCCATAAGCCTGTTGGAAGCCTCTTTTAATTCCCTCAGCATTTTTTCGTAAGAAGTTTTTTCCTTTCTTACAGAGGACAGAAGCATTTCTTTGCCTTTTTTCTTTTCTGCGATTGCCTTCTCATTTGCCTGTATCTTTTCCTCGCTCTTTTTCAGTTCGGCATGCAGCGCCTTGAAACGGCTTTCCTGATCTGCAAGGTTTTTTATGGTCTCTTTATATTCATTCAGCATCTTATGGTCGTACCCTGCCAGCTCCTTGATATACCTCCACCTTCTCATCAGCTGAGCTATGTCCTCCGAAGTTGAAAGCAGAATCACAACATCGCCTGAATACCCATATTTCTGCATAACGCGAAGCTTCCTCTTAAGCCACTCCTCCTGCCTTTCGAGTTTTGCCCTGTTTACCGATATGTCTGCCTCAACCTTGCGTATTTCGTTTTCAGTAACCTTCCGCTTTCCAATGTATTTTCTTAACTCCGACTGCGTCTGGCTTAGGTCTTTATTCGTCCTGTCAAGCTCCTCAAGAACCGAATGCTCCATCTTCTTGGCTTTCTCAAGTTTTTCCTTGTGGGTATCTATTTTTTTTTGAAGCTTCTTGTATTCTTCCTTCGGATCTTTGGCGGCAAAAGCAGTGTCAGTGAATAGTGAACAGTGAATTGTGAATAGTAAGATTAATGCAAGGCACATCATGCATGATGCATGATACATGATTTTTTTATCATGAATCCTGTATCTTATCACCTCAGGCGACCCGCCGAGGAGGGAATCCTGTATCTTGTATCGTGTATCCTGCATCCTTTTCTCAGGAGAATCTTATTCTTCCCAGTGCAATTACAGCGCCTCCTATGCCTAACAGCAATCCGGCAACAGGGAGGGCAGGGAAGGTTTCAAAGGGGAACACAAGGATTTTCAGTATTGGGATAGCAGCTGTGACCTTATAAAACAGTACATAGTAAAATACGAAAGCGGCTGCCGCGCTTGCAATCCCGCCGGATATCCCGAGTACGCTTCCCTCTATAACAAAAGGCGCGCGTATGAATCCCCTTGTTGCGCCAAGAAGTTTAAATGTTTCTATCTCTTCTTTTCTCCTGTAAAACGCAATCTTTATGGTGCTGTAACATACAAAAATCACTCCTGCCGACATTATGATAATAAGAGATAAACTGCCTGCTTTTGCCATCCCCTTGATAGAGTGAATGGAATTAAGGAACTGTTCTCCGTACTCCACCTCGGCGATGCCTTTTATTTTTTTAATCTCTGCGGCAACCTTCTTAACGCCTGCGATATTGACGGATTCTTTCTTAAGCTTAATCTCAATTGATGCGGGGAGAGGATTTTCGTCCATGCCCTCAAGAATATAATCTGCATTCTTTAAAACGCCTTTTAATTCCTCCAGCGCCTTATCTTTTGCTATATACCTTGCCTGTTCAACTGCATTATTCTTTTTCAGCTGCGCAATTATGCTTCCTGCTTCCTGCTCTGACAGCCCGTCATTCAGGTAAAGCATTACTGAAAACCTTGCAGGAAGTCTTTTTGTTGCAAGGTCTATGTTATAAACAACAAAAAATGTGAGTGTTATCATAAACAGTCCTGCCGCTATTGTCAGCACTGAGAGGAGGTTTATCCACTTTTCACGCCATAAGCTCTGGATGGCAAGTCTTAACGAATATAAGAGATACATTATCCTATCTCCTCTCCAACTATATTGCCGCTGTCAATCCTGAACACTCTCCGCCCTGTATTCCTGTAAAGTTCCCTGTTATGTGTAGCAATAACAACCGTGGTTCCCCGTGCATTAATCTCCTTAAACAGGCGTGTAATCCCGGCTGCAGTATCCGTGTCAAGGTTGCCTGTCGGCTCATCGGCAAGAAGGATTGTAGGCTCTCCGACAATTGCGCGCGCAATAACTACTCTCTGCTGTTCTCCACCCGAGAGCGCTTGAGGAAAACTGTCCGCCTTATGCCTTAAATTTACCATCTTCAGTATTTCCATAACCCAATCCTGTATCTCGCTGTCCAGCATGCCTCGTATGCGCAAGGCTATGGCAACATTGTCAAAGACATTCCTGTTGTCAAGGAGCCTGAAGTCCTGAAAGACCACGCCTATGTTTCTTCTTAAAAACGGAATGCTTGATTCCTTAAGCTTGCTCAGATCCCATTCTGCTATGGTTACGCTGCCCTCATCAGGCTTTTCAGAAAGATAGATAATCTTAAGGAGCGTGGATTTCCCTGCGCCGCTCGGCCCTGTCATAAAAACCATTTCGCCTTTTTCTATGGAAAAAGTTACGTTCTTAATCGCTGCCTGCCTCTCATAAAACTTAGTGACATTGGAAAAATGTATCATAACCCCTCATGATACAGGATGCATGATTCATGATGCAGGATATTCTCTATTCTCCAGCCTGAATCTTTTATCGTGTATCTTTTATCGTGCATCTTATTTTGTACTTAACTTTTCTTTAATGCCTCTTTTATGGTTTTTACTATATCCTCTGCTGTCAACCCGTATAATTTTATCAGTTCATCCGAAGGCCCGGAACAGCCGAAAGTGTCCTTAATCCCGATTCTTTTTACAGCCACTGGATAATTCTCAGCGAGGAATTCACACACCGCTCCGCCGAGCCCGCCTATAACAGAATGCTCCTCTGCCGTGACGATGAATCCCGACGCCTTTGCCGCCTCAATAACTGCATCATGGTCCAACGGCTTGACAGTGGGCATATTTATCACACCGGCATCAATCCCCTCTTTTTTCAGCAGCTCCATTGCATCAAGCGAAGTAGAAACCATTATGCCTGCTGCGATTATATTTGCATCTTTTCCTACATGAAATTTATACGCCTTGCCTATTGCGAATTTATAGTCATCCGGCATAACCACAGGCACCCTTGACCTTCCAAGCCTGACATAAACAGGCCCGTAAAAATCAGCTATTGCCTCAATGACTTGTTTTGTTTCTATCCCGTCTGCAGGCACAATCACGGTCATGTTAGGAAGTACCCTCATAAGCGCAATGTCTTCTATGGCCTGATGCGATGCGCCGTCCTCGGCAACGGTAATCCCGCTGTGAGTTGCAACGAGTTTCACATTCAGGCTTGAGTAAGAGATCGTCTGCCTTATCTGCTCCCACGCCCGGCCTGTCTCAAAAACAGCGAAGGTAGAAGCAAAAGGCAGCTTGCCTGTAAGCGCAAGGCCGCCGGCCGTGCCGATTAAATCCTGCTCTGAAATTCCGATATTAAAAAATCTCTCAGGGAAAACCTTTGCAAATTTTGCCGTCTTTGTAGAGCCTGAGAGGTCTGCATCAAGCACAACAACCTCTTTCCTTTTTTTGCCAAGTTCAAGAAGCGCATCTCCGTATGCATCCCTCGTAGCTGCGGGTTTTCTTTCCGAATTTTGGCTTGCAGATTTCTGACTCTCTTCTCTACTTCCCATTTTCTCCGAGTTCCTCCAGTGCTTTTTTAAGTTCTTCTTGTGTGGGAGCCATGCCATGATACTGCACCTTTCCTTCAAAAAAGGAGACTCCTTTTCCCTTCACTGTCCTTGCAACTATCATAGCCGGTTTCCCTTTTATCCCCTCAGCCTCATCGAGGGCGCCAAGAATAGCCTCCATGTCATGCCCGTCAATGTCAATTACATGCCATCCGAATGCATCCCATTTCTCTGTAATGGGTTCAAGCGCCATTACATCACAGCAAGGCCCGTCTATCTGGAGGCCGTTGTTATCGATAATTGCGCACACGTTATCAAGGCGGTAATGGGCTGCTGTCATCGCTGCCTCCCACACCTGTCCTTCCTGTGTTTCTCCGTCTCCCAAAATACAGTAAACGCGTGAATTCATGCCGTCCATTTTCAGCCCCATTGCAATCCCGTTTGCGATGGACAGCCCCTGTCCTAACGAACCGGTTGATATTTCTACGCCCGGAAGCAGTTTTGAACATGGATGCCCCTGAAGCGGGCTTCCGATCTTGCGCAATGTATTCAGCAGTGACTTATCAAAATATCCTGAAAGAGCAAGAACTGCATATAACAGGGGCGCTGCATGGCCTTTTGAGAGTATAAATCTGTCCCTCTCTTTCCACGCGGGGTCTTTGGGATTATGCCTCATCCTGGAAAAATACAACGCTGTTGCCACATCGGTTGCTGACAGAGAGCCGCCTGTATGGCCTGAGCCTGCCTCTGTAAGCATCTTCAGGATTTCAATCCTTACTGCCTTTGCTTGTTCTTTCAGAAATGCGATATCTTTTGAGGCATAAACCTGACTCATTTTTTCTTCTCCCTTTGCATTATGTAATCCAGAAGAATATCATCCAGAGTTTTGTCTTTGGTTTTTTTCATTTCAGGTTCAGCCATGCTTGTCCAGAGCTGCCCGGGGCTTGCCATTTCTTCCTTTTGCTCCTCTTCTGCCTCATCGCCGGCATATTTCCCCGCAATCAATTCTTTGAGTATTGCCTTGTGCTGTTCCTTCATCAGCTCTCTGACGCTTTTTTTGATGTCTTTGTTTCCGATGAGGTGAGAATAACTTGTTTTTTTTGAGGCAAGGATTGTGCCTTTGATATACAGAAGCGTAACTATGATAGGGTTGTTCAATCCGCTGTCCTCTGTCTGGACATGATAAACCTTTCCCTTGTAGGTTACGTTATTATTATAACCGACAAGCATTTCTATGAATATTCTCTCTGAGAGTTATTTGAACCAACTTTAAATTATTATATTACAGCAGAGGCGGAAAATGGAAGGGGAGCGCTGCTATCTTAAAACTCGTATCTCGCTTGTAAATAAATATTATCATTTTTGTCCAATTGCCCGAACTGGCTCCACTTCTCGCCGCCGCCGAAGACATTTGCTCCGATTGCAGCCCAGATGTGGTCGGAGAAATTGTATTTGATCTCGGGGTTCAGCATATAATCGCCGTCCGAGGTGCTGTAGAAGGAAAATAAAGAAAGCTTTAATGTCTGGTGCATAAGCATCTGTGTTAACCTCACGGTTGCAAGCTGGTAGAGTTTTTTGTCTTTTGGAAGTCCAGAGGGTTGATTCTTTTTATACCCCGAATAGTCATGCATATATTCATTGTAAAATTGAAGCCCGATTGTGAAGTCTTCCCAGAGTTGTCTCTGATAGCCGATAAGAAATTTTGTCTGGGAATTCGGAACAGTATAATCTGTTCCTGAGCTATCCTGCCTTGAGTCGTAATAACCTGCCTCAAGGCTCAAAACACCGTCCAATGCCCTTCCTTGAAGGCTTGCTCCGTAAACAGACAGTTTGGGATAATGATATGTGATCTTTGTAGTGCTATTTATGTCATCAGGTATCATATACGGCTTGCGATAAAATCCCCTGTACAAATATATTGCTGCATCAAATCCAGCTATATCCCTGTAAGCTCTTAACGCAAATTCTGTGTTCTCAAGATTAGACGGCGGGTCTTTTTCTCCCCTGTTTGTAACGCCCGGCATGGGGTCAAACATATAGAATCTTTTCTCGTTGGTATAATTATTCGGCTCAAAAATTGGTATCACAATGAACTCAAATGCGGCAAATTCAGGATATGCCCCGAGTTTTACTGCGTCAACTCCCTTTTTCATATACTCCAGCGGCCTTCCGGAAAAGAATGCCTCATAGTCTTTGGGGAAAACATCGTTTATAAATATCAGGTCTCCGAGCCCCCAAGTGATTATCTGCCTTCCGGCCCGCAAATCCCATTTCTTTTCAACATGATCAATATAGCCTTCCCTTAACTCTATCTGAGCCTTCTCATCAATGTGGTCATAAAAAGCGTCTGTTTTCAGGAATAACCTGAAAGGCTCCTTTGAGGCGTCAAGCCTTATCTGCACCCTCTCTTCAGCCCATTTAAAATCGCCGCCGTCAGGATTAGCCCTTGAGCCTAGAGAATAGTTTCCCTGAAAGAAGCCGTGTATAGAGACATCGGCTGCATATATAGAAGGCGGAAAACAGAGAACAAAAAATAATAATAGTAAATAAACGCGTGACCAGGCTGGATTAAGCCGGAATTCACGGGTCTCACCGCAGGAGGCCGGAGACGGAGCGGAAGCCTCGCAATGGCCTTTATAAAAAGGATTGTTCATGGCAATAAGCTTTGCATTAACGTTAAGTTAGTTTAATTCCGGCGAACGACAGTCCGGTCATGCTTAACTGCTTTCTCATTCTATCCACTTCTTTGGAGGCTGCTTTAGGTATCTTTCCGAAAAAAGGCTGTCCTCAATCCCAATGTTATAATCAGCCTTACTATACGTGACCTCTGTCCTATGCCCACTCAGAAGGTTTTTCATCATTCTTTTCGTGATCGTCGGAAAGCCTTTTATAATCTTAATCTCGTCAGCTGTAAACACCCTGCTAAGCTCTCCTTTTTTGTCATAGTATTCTTCCTTCAATGGCAGGAAATTGCCTTTATCAACCCACGAGAGTTTATGAGCGTAATCAACATCACCCTTTTTAGGAGTGCTTTTTACGACATAACAATCCCTTGCTCCAAGTTTCTCCTCCTTCAATATTGCATGGGTATCGTCCTGAATATCCCTGCCGGAAACATCCTCATATGTAAAATCTGAGCCGACAAAGCTCGATGTCTTGTCCTGCGCTGCGATCCTCCTGACCATATTAATCGCTGGGATAAAGAGCCATCTGTCATCATCCTTTGCAGGATATTTATAGACCATAAAAGTCATGTCCTTGACATCGGCAGGCTGGAAGAAATACATAAAGAATTTTTGCGCGCCGCCTGCCTCTCCGAAGTTCTTTCTGAGCATCGTGAGTTCTCTTGTCCTCTCCTGTCCGCCCTTGCTTATCAGCTTCATTATTACCCTTGCCTTAAAATCCTTACCCTGATATAAAAAGGCTGCCTGTGATTTTTTCATCACATCCTCTGCGTTTATTGCAAATACCTCAAAAGGCAAAAGCATTACAAGCAAAACAATCAGATATCTATACATCTTAAACCTCCTGTATTAAGTTGATTTCTATCCTCTGCTTACTGCTTACCATTTTGGCGATCTCCTTTAAACAGCCATCCCTGCATCAAAGTGATGAGGGCGGGCAGATAGATTATTGTCATTATAGCGCTGAGCATCATCATGCTCACAATGAATGCGCCGACGGTTATATACGGCGTAAGGGGCGCAAAGAGCATGACCGAAAATGCCGATGCAAAGAGCATGGCATTGCGCATGATCCCCTTGCCGGGACGCGCAGCAGTCCAAAGGAGCGCATCTGTTAACGGCTCCTGACTTTCTTTCAACCTCTGTTTAAGTCTGCTTACAAAATGAATTGCGAAGTCAACTGCCATGCCAAGTGAAAGGCACGAGAGCACCGATATCGGCATATCAAAGTCCTTGCCCGTAAAGCCAACCACGCCATAAAGAAGCAGGATGGTAAAGAGAAGCGGAACATAACTGACGATAGCCCACTTGATCGAACGGAAATTAAAGACGAGGATGATAAAGACAATAATAAGCGCCGCAAAAAAACCTTTTATCATATCCCACAAGACCTCGTCATTCCAGACAAGGTTGAAATATGCGATACCGGAGGGCTTTAACTCTATCTTCGCGGGATTTGATCGCTGGTAATCATTTATTCCCTTTATCACATCCCTCATCGCCTGGACATCCCATGTCTTAAGCTGCACCCAGATATTTGCCTTTTTAAATGCAGGGTCAACCACATTGTCCAGATCAGAGGGCTTTGCAGACATGCTGAAGAGGAACAGATATTGTCCGACGGCATTCTTTGTCTCAGGCACGGCATCGTATTGGGGATCATCGTCATGAAGCACACGGTTTATTCTCTTGACATAGTCTGCTACAGAGAAGGTCTTTCCCACAACGGGCAGCTTTTCGATGTGTCTCTGAAGGCCCTCTATATACCGTATCGCCTCAGGGGTCTTTATGAAATCATCTTCCTGAGCGGTTGCAACGATATATCCCAGAGATGTACCACCGAGGGATTTGTTCAGAATCCTGTCCGCAGTTCTGACGTCGCTTTTGTATTTAAACCATTCGACGAGGTTATTATTGACGTTTATCTTCATGACACCGAAGACTGCCAATGCGAAAAGTATTGCCCCGGCTGCAACAGTGGCTTTCGGCCTGTATGCGCCGATGCTCCCGAGCCTTCTCAGAAGAATGGATGTTCTGCTTGTTGCTGCGTCTTCTCTTCCTGCAGCGCGTTCAATCTTTGCAACATTAATAAATGTGAGTATCGCAGGAACAAGGCTGAAACTCAGCAACAGCAGGAGAAGCGTACCGAAGGCAACACCAAGACCGAAGACTTTTACAGGGATGATATTTGCAAGCAGTAGAGAGGCAAAACCGACCGCGGTTGTGATGTCGGTATAAATCAGCGGTTTCCCCACCGCCTTCATTGTTTCTAATATGGCAGCTTTTCTGTCCTTTTTCTCGCGGAACCGGAAGTAGAATTCATTGAATATGTGGATGCTGTCAGTGGCGATAGCCATTAAGAAAACGGGGCTCATGGAACTCATGATATGTATGGGAAAGCCGAGGCCTATCACCAGCCCCATGCTGCAGATGATGATTATCATTGCAGGGGCCATGATTGACACAGAAAGAAAAAGGCTCCGGAACATTATATAGGAAACGATGAACATGATCATGCCTGCGATAGGGGAAAATACGCGCATGAGCTTGAACATCTCAGCCCCAAATGTGTCCTTGGCAACAGGGTCTCCGGCAACATAGTATTTCTCATCGCCGCTTTCTTTTTTTAATATTTCCCGTATCCTGTCCGCTATCTCTTTGCCGTTGGCTCCTTTTTCAAGAGGCACATAAATGGCTGTAGTCTTTCCGTCCTTTGAGATGATGCGGTTTAAGAAAAGAGAATTGTCGTAAAGGTTTTTCCCGAATGCCTTTAATTCTCCTTCATTCTTAGGAGTATCAGTCATGAGGGGGGCTACCCTTAAAGTCCCCTTCTCTGCAGTTACATTTGTGATTGTAGGGAAACTATTCACATCACGCGAAGCGACTCCTTTGATTTTCATAATTTCGCCGGTTATTTCTTTAATCTTCCCGAGGGTATCAGTATTGACAATGCCTTTTTCATTCTTAACGCCTACCACGATCATATCTTCATAAAGGCCAAATGTCTTATCAACTTCGTCGTTCCATACTCTCACATCCGATGTATCCGGGAGCATGTGCTTGGGATTAGTATCCGTCTTCATCTTCGGAAATTGTGTCATGAAGGCAACCGTAATTATGATTGAAAGGATCACGACCAGTTTTGGATGGTTGACGGAAAACTCAACGAGAGAGAACTTTCTCATTTATTCCTCCAATTTTTAATAGACATAAACTTTAAATATATTTCTTATATCAGGGCAAGTTGCACAAGCCGTGTTTTATCTTCCAGAGGAAATATCTCTCAAATAAAGCCTTTGACCATTTATAGAGAACCCCGGTCTTAAGCTCAGACTCCTGCCTTGGCGGAAGCAAAGGTTTTGCCTTCATTAACGCTGCAGTATTCCCCATGTCCATAAGACATAGGACATCCATCTCATAAGATGCAGGCATAGGGCTGCCTGAAATCTCCGAGGCTATGCTGTAAGCGGCAGTCTTTGCCATCTTAACTGTCATAAAACCTGTCTTGGGAACGCCTGTCGGAATAGGCGTTTGTTCCGGCGGCGCTATCGCAACTGCCACGCCGGCAGCAAAAATATTTTTGTGTTTTGTATGCCTGCATTTGCCGTCAACAGGGATAAAACCTCTCGGATTACCAAGGTGAGCTACAGCAGGCACGCCCTTCATTGCCGGCGCAAACATCCCAAACTTGAAGGGTATTTTTGACCCGTCTTTAAGCCTCGCCTCACCGGGTATAAATTCTTCAACCACAGCATTTGTTATAACTTTTATATCCCGCTTTGCAAACTCATCTTCCATTATTCTCTTTGAATTCCTGAGCCCTCCGATACCGAAATGTCCTATGTAAGGCTCTGAGGTTATAAAGACAATCGGAGCCTTATGCCTTATTTCCATCCTACGGAGTTCATAATCCATCTCAAACGCATATTCATAGGGAGGTCCAAAACAACTCACTCCCTGAACAGAGCCTGTAATAATAGCGCCCGGTTCTTCAAGAAATTTATTCCATGCCTTATTTGCTTTTTCCGACTGTTCAAGAGTGAAGATGCATTCCGTATGCCCCTTATCAGGGCCGAATCCCGGGACTTCTTCAAATGCAAGTGAGGGCCCTGTTGCAATAACGAGATAATCGTAAGGTATTTCTCCTAATGATGTAACAACCTTTGCAGAATCAGCATCAATGCCTTTAGCTTCTCCATGAATAAAGTGTATGCCTTTTCTTTCAAGTATCGGCTTTAACGGCACGGTTATATCTGCTGCCTTTCTCCACCCCATCGCAAGCCACGGAAGCGACGGGATAAAGACGAATTTATCCATATCGCTCAAAAGGGTTATATCTGCTTTTTCCCCAAGAAGCCGCTTCAGTTCAAAAGCTGCTGTAAGACCGCCGAATGAACCGCCTAAAATTACAATCCTTGCCATAGAGTCTCCATTTAAAACATTCCAACCACTTTATCGTTCTCGGACATAAGGTCTACAAAGTTAGCGTAATCAATAATCCTTATGTTCATCTCCATCTCTGATTCTTTGACACCCCTGAGCCTGATGTCATCAGCAAGCACATAAGCTCTGCCGCAATAACCTCCAAGCCTTTCCTGCTGCGCAAAATAAGCGCCATTCTGGATTAGCACAAGGTCGGCAGCCATATCCCGCGCAAGCTTCACTCCTCTTTTCCCTTCCGCCGTGTCAGGACCGCTTTTAACTATTACAAGCATATTAACCTCCACTTATTATTAAAATCTGCCCTTGTAATCATTTTAGTTAAAATATCATCGTTGTTTTTGCTTCGTTGACTATCGCCGCTATCTCTGCGCCATTAATAATCTTAACGCCATCAACCATCTCTTCGGACTCCATATTCTGCTCCCTTAGCGAAACCTTATCGGCATACACCTCCACTCCCATATCAATACAATCCTTTAATGTGTCTCCAAGATTTGTAAACCCTGTTCCGGTATCATCCTGCCCTTTTCGTGTGAGCAGGACGCCTGCATCAACCATTATAAGAGAAACCTTTATATCTTCTGATACACCGCCAAGTGCGTGCCTTACAGCCTCTGCTGCATTTATGTCGCCATAGGGCGCTCTCCTCAGTATCATTGCAATCTTGCTCATAAATTCCTCCTATGCCCCAATGTTAATCCAGACATCACTTTCCCCCATTGTCTTAAAAAGCCCCTTAAGAGAGCCTACTTCCGCCCCCTCAAGATAATCATCTTTCGCTGCACGGCGAAAATTCAAGCACCCTCCTCAAAGGTAGACCTTCAGCCCCTTTTGAATCAGCCTTGAGAATTCCTCCTCTGCATTGGCTATCCCCTTTGCCTTTTGCCTTTGCAGAAAACAATAAACTCCATCGCCTGATGCGATAAGATTGACCGTATGCCCCTTGCTAAGGGCGGATTCCGCAATCCTGACTGCAGTTACAGTGTTTTCATACAAATACGGAGATGTTGATAAAAGCAGTGTAAATGTCTTTCCCATATGTCCCCCTTTATATTCAAAGATAATGATGTTTGAATGTATTGTCAAGAAAAATATTTCCTTTTTCCTGCCCAGAAAAATATCCAACCGGACTTTTATTGCAGCAGCGAAGTTAATCAGAGGACAGGCATCTATTTCCCAACGTGTATTCTTTTCCCGTCTTCAAAGGGTTTGTCTGTCACGTCGCCAATGTGGGCTGCAATTATATTTTCCTTCTCTAACGCATTAATAAGTTTATCTTTTTTTTCTGAAGGCACAAATATCAGGAGGCCGCCTGATGTCTGGGCGTCGTTCATTAAAATCTTTTCTACTTCGGGAACCCCTTTGCCCCACGTGACATAGGGTTCGTAATTTTTGATGTTGGTCTTTGTTCCTCCGGGCACAACACCGGCATCAGCAAGCCTTATCGCACCTTCAAAATACGGCACACGGCCCGAATAAATCTGCGCCCTGCATTTGCTTGCAGAAAGGACTTCATGGAGATGCCCTATAAGGCCAAAACCTGTTATGTCTGTTGCGGTGCTTACACCGATTTCAAGCATGATCTCGCTTGCCCTTTTATTCAATGCAGCCATCGAGGCCGTGAATTCTTCAATAACAGCATCACTGCATTTGCCGGCCTTCACCCCTGTGGCGATAATCCCGGTGCCTATCTTTTTTGTCAGTATTAATGCATCTCCAGCTTGGGCTTTTGAGTTGTCAAGAATCTTTGCAGGATGTATCACTCCCATAACAGCAAAACCGTACTTCGGCTCTTTATCCCTGATGGTGTGGCCTCCTATAATGGATACTCCGGCCTCAGACATCTTGTCTATGCCGCCCTGCATGATTTTCTTAAGCGAAGGGAAGAACTCAGGATTATTAGGGAACATTGCTATGTTCAATGACACTAAAGGCTTTCCGCCCATTGCATACACATCTGAGAGCGCATTGGCTGCGGCAATAGCGCCAAACCAGTATGGGTCGTCAACTATCGGCGTAAAGAAATCGGCTGTAAGAACAACCACAATGTCATCTGTAATACGGTATACGCCTGCGTCATCTGAATTGGCATGGCCAACCAGAACATTCGGGTCTGTTATGTCAGGCAGCTGCCCCAGCACGTGGGACAGGTCCGATGGACTGAACTTTGCCGCTCAACCGGCGCAGCTTGAAAGTTCTGTCAGTTTGATATCCATTTTAACCTCCCAATTAGATTAACGCCTTTTTGCGCCCGGATATTTCCCTTTTTTAGTGACAGGACAGCAGGCCGGAGCAGGCAATTCCTTTATGTAATCCTTTTTCAGAATCTTTATGATGTCAGGAATTAGCGGATCCCTGAGAAAATAACATTTGAGCCTGCCGTCCATATAATAGTCAAGCGCACCATACCGTCTTAGAAGGGACAGGTGCTGCGATACATTAGGCTGGCTTATGCCAAGGAACCCCTCAATATCACTGACACATTTTACGCCCTTCATCAGCTCTTCAAGTATTTTGATCCTTGCCGGATGGCCTATTGCCCTGAGGAGTTCAGCTCTTTTATCCAGTGAACGCATATTACCTCTCTTTTGTCTGATATATTATTAATCTATATATTAAAGTATTGGCATATATTGTCAAGCATATATTATTGACAGCGGCAGTTTTCATGCTTTTCCCTGCTTTAGACTTTTGCCATGCTAATCTTTTATAATTATTAACTATGCTTAAAGATAAAATCCTTGTATTAGATTTTGGCTCACAGTATACCCAGCTTATTGCAAGGCGCGTGAGAGAAAACAGCGTATATTCCGAGATATTCCCGTATAACGCGCCTTTTGAAAAAATATTGGATTTTAAGCCGAAGGGGATTATTCTTTCAGGCGGGCCTTCAAGCGTCTACAGCAAGGGTTCCCCAATCCCCGATATAAAAATATTCAACCTTGGCATTCCAATCCTCGGCATATGTTACGGCATGCAGCTTATGGCTCATCTGCTCGGAGGCAGGGTTGCAAAAGCCGCAAAAAGGGAATACGGCAGGGCCGAGCTTGCCATAGATGACGATTCTGATTTGTTTAAAGGTATCAGTCCCAATCTCCAGGCTGTCGTCTGGATGAGCCACGGAGACAGAATAGCGAAATATCCCAAAGGTTTTATCCCGATAGCGCATACAGAAAATTCTCCTGTTGCAGCAATGGCTGATAAAAAGAGAAGCTTCTATGCGCTCCAGTTTCATCCCGAAGTGGTCCATACAGAGAAAGGCAGGGAGATAATAAAGAATTTTATTTTCAATATATGCGGCGCTAAACCGGCATGGACCATGAAATCCTTTATAGAGACCGCAAAGCATGAGATACGGGAAAAGGCAGGGAATCAGAGGGTCGTATGTGGAATAAGCGGAGGCGTTGATTCATCTGTCACAGCGATATTGGTTCATGAGGCAATAGGCGATGCGCTTACCTGCATTTTTGTTGACAACGGTGTTTTAAGGCACGACGAGGCGAAAAAAGTTGAACTCATGCTGAAGAAAAGTTTTCATATGAAGATAAAATACGTGGATGCCTCTGAAAGATTTCTGAAAAAACTCAAGGGCGTAAAAGACCCGGAAAGAAAAAGGAAGATTATCGGCAATGAATTCATAAGGGTATTTGAAGATGAGGCAAAGAAGATAAAAAATGTCTCATTCCTTGCTCAGGGGACATTATATCCTGACGTGATTGAGAGCACATCATTCAAGGGCCCTTCAGCAACAATAAAAAGCCATCACAATGTAGGCGGGCTTCTTAAAAAGATGAAGCTTAAACTGATTGAGCCTCTGAGGGAATTGTTTAAAGACGAGGTCAGAGTGCTTGGCCATGAATTAGGGATGCCGGATGAGACTATAAACCGCCATCCGTTCCCTGGGCCCGGGCTTGCGATAAGATGCATCAGCGATGTCACAAAAGAACGGCTTGCTATTTTAAGAAAGGCTGATGTGATAGTTCTGGATGAGATAAAAAAGTCGGGGCTTTACGGAAAAATCTGGCAGGTATTTGCAGTGCTGCTTCCTGTAAAGAGCGTCGGCGTAATGGGAGATGAAAGAACATATGACAATGTCATTGCTGTCAGGGCTGTTACGAGCGTTGACGGGATGACCGCTGACTGGGCGCAGATTCCCTATGAAGTTCTGGGACGGATATCAAACAGGATAATTAATGAAGTCAAAGGCGTAAACCGCGTGGTTTATGACATAAGCTCAAAACCTCCAAGCACAATTGAATGGGAATAACCTATGGACATCAAGGCCTATCTCAAAGAGAAAAAGGAACTTGTAGATTTATTTCTTAAAGAATACTTTTCGCCGAATTTTATTCCGCCTGTCTTAAAAGACTCCATCACTTATTCCCTGTCTGCGGGAGGAAAGAGGATAAGGCCGATACTCTGCCTTGCAGCGCATGAGGCATGCGATGGGGATTCCGAGGACATCATCCAGTTTGCATCTTCCATTGAACTTATACACACATATTCATTGATACACGATGACCTTCCTGCAATGGATAATGATGATTTAAGGCGCGGCAAGCCGACAAACCACAAGGTATTTGGAGAGGGAATGGCAATACTTGCAGGAGACGGCCTTCTTACAGAAGCGTTTTACATGATGGCGAATTCGCTCTCAAACAGAAACATCAAAAACACGGCATTAATTAGGGCCATTAAAGAGATTGCCTTCACAGCAGGCATTCATGGAATGGCCGGGGGACAGGCTCAGGATCTTCTCTCGGAGAATGCGGAGCCTGACAAAGAGACGCTCTCTTTTATTCATAAACATAAAACAGGAGCGCTTATATCAGGCTCTTTAAGGGCAGGCGCAATCCTTGCAAATTGCAGCAAGCCGTCGCTTAGCACAATTACAAGATACGGAGAAAACATCGGGCTTGCCTTTCAGATTATAGATGATATACTTGATGTAGAAGGCAGCACAGATGAACTCGGCAAGACCACAGGCTCTGATGCAAGGAAAAAGAAGATGACTTATCCTTCAATATACGGCCTTGAATCTTCCAAAAAAAAGGCTGAAGAACTGATAGCAGAGGCAGTCTTTTCCATCAAAGATTTCTCAGCTAAGGCAGAGCCTTTAAGAGAGATTGCCGGATACATGCTTGAGAGAAGAAGTTGAAACTCATTAAAAAAATAAAATCCCCTGATGACCTGAAAGCCCTGCCGGTTGAGGAACTGAACAAACTCTCCGAAGAGTTGAGGGAGATAATAGTAGAACGCGTATCAATTAACGGCGGACATCTCGCGTCCAATCTCGGCACTATAGAGCTTACTCTGGCGCTTCATTATGTATTCAATTCCCCTGTTGATAAGATTGTATGGGACGTAGGCCACCAGTCATACACGCATAAACTTATCACAGGGAGATATGAAAAATTTGAGACTATCAGAAAGTATAAAGGCATTTCAGGGTTTCCCAAGATAGACGAGAGCGTTCATGACGCCTTCGGCACAGGGCACAGCTCAACATCAATATCAGCGGCATTAGGAATCATAGAGGCGCGTGATAAAAAAAACGAGACGTTTAAAGTTCTGGCTGTTATAGGCGACGGCGCAATGACTTCCGGGCTTGCGTTTGAGGGGCTGAACCACGCCGGACATCTAAAAAAAGACCTCATCGTGGTGCTGAACGACAATGAAATGTCAATCTCAAAAAATGTAGGGGCCTTGTCTGCGTATCTAAACAGAATACTCACAGGAGACCTCTACCAGCGATTTAAAAAGCAGACGAAATCATTTCTTGAGGGCATTCCAAAGGTTGGAGGCCAGGTTACAAAAATTGCGCAGAAGGCAGAAGAAACCTTGAAAGGGCTCTTTCTGCCGGGGATATTATTTGAAGAACTCGGGATTAACTATGTAGGCCCCATAGACGGACATGACATTAAACTGCTGATAGAGACCTTCAGGAATATCAAAAACTCGACAGAGCCGACATTAGTCCATGTCATCACCAAAAAAGGCAAAGGATATGAGTTCTCTGAAAAAGACCCCTGCATATTTCACGGGGTAGGGCCGTTTGAAATAGAAACAGGCTCTTCTGTAAGCGACACCAATGCCATTTCATACAGTGAAATATTCGGCAGTGCGCTTACAGGGCTTGCCGCAGAGGACAAAAGGGTCATTGCCATCTCAGCGGCAATGAGAGAAGGCACAGGGCTTGAATGTTTTGAAAAAAAATATCCCGACAGATTTTACGACGTCGGCATAGCAGAGCCTCATGCAGTAACATTCGCCGCAGGGCTTGCGGTGCAGGGATTGAGGCCTGTAGTCGCAATATATTCCACTTTCCTTCAGCGCGGTTACGATGAGATAATCCACGATGTCTGCCTCCAGAACCTGCCTGTTGTATTTGCGATTGACAGGGCAGGTATAGCCCGACACATCAGGGAGTTTTTGACATTTCTTATTTAAGGCATATTCCTAATCTTACTGTCATGGCGCCAAAGAATGATTTGGAACTCAAAGCCATGCTTGAACTCGCTTTAAAACACAACGGGCCCTCGGCAATCAGGTATCCGAGAGGGAAAGTAAGTCGGAAGTCAGAAGTCGGAAGTCAGAAGTCGGAAGTTGAAATCGGGATGGCGGAAGTTTTAAAAGAAGGCTCTGATGCGGCTTTGATAGCAATAGGCAATGTTGTCCATCCTGCGCTTGCAGCTGCAGAGAGGCTTGAAAAAGATGGTATAAAGGCATCAGTCATAAATGCAAGATTCATAAAACCGCTTGATAAGAAACTCTTCCTGAAAATTGCATCAAAGACAAAAAGGATAATTACAGTAGAGGAGAACATGATTGCAGGCGGTTTCGGAAGCGCAGTCCTTGAATATCTGAACAGCATGGATATTCCTGATATAAAGATTAAACTCCTCGGCATACCCGATGAATTTGTAGAACAGGGCTCACAGGCTATATTAAGGAAGAAATACGGGATTGATGAAGAAGGGATTTATCAGGCCTGCAAGGCATTTCTCTCAACGCTTACGGCAGTTCGCTGAGCATTAGTTGAGGTGCTGTATTTTGACAGAACTTCTTTAAGTGAGACTGCCTTGATTTTCCCTGACTGGTAGGCATTAACTCTATCTTCAGCCTCTTTACGCCAGAGAGCATCTATGTGTTCATCAGGCTGATCAAGGCTGGACAGAAGCTGATCTGCAAGATTTGCCCTTTCCATGACCGGCAATTCCAATGCCTCTTTTAATATCTGCTTTGTGTCTGTAGGCATTTTACAACCTCCTTAATAGTCTATGACTTATTATTGCAATTATTGATTATTTTGTAAACCTAACATCTGAACTGTGCGAGGCAGCAAAAAAGAGTCCGCACGAAATGTTAGGCGCTGATATATTCATAAATTGTCTTTAACGGTCGCGTCTCCCTTTATTCTTTCCCGTCCCCGTTATTTCTTCTTGCTTATGTTATATTGCAAGACCTGACCCCATTTACCACCATTTACCATTTAGCAAGGACTATCCGTCTGCACGAGTGATTTGTTAGATGTTGCCTATTTCCTTGAGCTATTCTTATGCAACTCAGCAAGTATTTTCCAAATGCATTTGTCAAAACGATTCTTAACGTTATATTCCCATAATCTAATAACGCCCCATCTACCTTTTTTTAAAATACGATTAACGTCTTTATCGCGCTTTCGGTTACGCGCAATTTTAGCGCACCAATATGCAATATTTGTTTGCGGCATAATACATCGCTTAGGGTGGCCGTGCCAAAAGTCAGAATCTATAAACACTGCAATTTTCTTTCTCCTGAAGACAATATCTGGGTTTCCAGTTATAGATTCGGCATGACTTGCGAAATAGATTTTTCTTCTTTTTAATTCACGCATTATCAAACGCTCCGGCTTAGTTCCAGCCGAACGGATATTTTGCATGTTTTTGCGGCGTTGCTCTTTGGTAAGATTATCCATTGCTGGCAGGAACAGAAAAATCCATGAAATAAGTTTCATCGTCGATTTTGTAAAAATCAACATTGGTGCGGCCATACCTTAAAAGGTCATCTTTTGTTACAAAAGCACCATTTGGAAGTCCAAGCCGATGTCTAAAGTACTCACCGATGAGACTGTTGTTATGAGGAGTCTCAATGGCATGTCCACGTTCATCTTTTTGTGCACGCGTGCAAATCAGAGTTTTATTATCATCTGTTAAGACAGTAAAATGCGCCGAACGGAGAGGAAAGAAATTGCTTTTATATACTTCTGGGCGGAGTTGTATATATGCTTCGTTTTTATTTCTGCTTGAAACCCCATCTTGACGGAACCCCCAGTTAATGCCTGCCGTTTTTTGAACATTGCCTTCTCTGTCAAGTAGTGATACGCTGACAGCCGGTAATCCTTGAAGGTCTGGTTTTTCAGATGATATAAGTTGCAACCCTTCTTTTTCGAGCTGTTCTTTTTTCCTGCGGGCATAATATGTATCACGGTAAATTTCAATATAATTTTCTATTTCAACATGAGTGCAGTAAATCGAGTCGGATATTAAACTCTGGAAATAATCAAAACCAAGTTTAGGGTCACATGAAATTAGTAACTCTCGCTGAGATTTACTAAAAGCATTCTGCGTGTAATTTGCTGAGCCTATAAAACCGATGACCGGCTTTTCGCCTTGAAACCATGCATATGCTTTTGAATGCACCTGCGGGGAATTAACAATGTAGCTGCATTCAAAATAATCAGGGAAATCAACGCTGGCAAGTTGCTGAAACGCCTTATGATTGCTTAAAGACAATCCGTCATATGGACACATCCCCACAATAAGATTAATTTTGATTTGCTTTTCGTGATTTTTCTTTAAAGACTCAAAATGGTGAAAGGTCATAGCCGCAGTTGCATACCCAGAAACAACATAGAGAGTATCAGCTCCGTTTTTAACAGGGTCAATAAGAACTTTGTCGAAAAGATTTTTTGTAATCATTCGTATAGTGTTTTAACAAACAACATATTCTTCTTGTTCCTCAAGCAATACCGTCTGATATGAATCAATCCTGCTGTCATATGCGCTGTTTTTGATATTGTTTTCTGTTTTAGAATAATCAATACCGGCAAAACTTTTCAGAACTGCTTCAAAAACAAACGTAACGCCTAATGGCGGCACCGCCATGCCTATTTGTTTTCTAACGCTTTCTTTAGAACCTGAAAAAATATAATTATCAGGGAATGTCTGTAATCTGGAGCGCTCTCGGTTAGTTAATGCCCTATTTTCTTTCCAATGGTAAACGTGTGTTCCGCCGCCGCCGCTTCCGGTTACTGTATAAGCGGGCTTGTCAGGGTCAAGCCTTTTATAAATTTGGCTTATTTTTGCTCCTTTAACATTCAGCCTCAACTTTTCAGGCAAAACGGCGGTAAAAGCATTTTCTCCCGGCTTTATAAATTGCAGGCGGTCAATAACCTGTTGGGATTGTTTGGTTAATTCATTGTTCGAAGCATCTTTAGGTATCGGCGGTTTTTCGATAGCCGCTCTGCAAGTAACAGGCGTGATATGCGTTGGTGCAGGTACATAAAAATTTATATTTATGTCGTTGCGGATTCCGATGATTATTATTCTATGTCTTGCTTGCGGTACGCCGTATTGTTCAAATTTATAGAGATGCGGCGTAATGATATAGCCTGCCTGTTGCAATTCATGCAGTATTTTGTCTAATGCTTTTCCATCATTGGCATTTCTTAATCCCCCGACATTTTCGGCAAGAAAAAATTTAGGCTGGAAAACACTTAGTGCTTTAACGCTGTATGAGTACAACGGGCCATAAATTCCATCCATGCCTTTCTGCTCGCCGACCATACTATAGTCGTTGCATGGAAAACCAAAGGCCAAAGCATCTATATCGGATATGTTTTTTAATTTTCTGAAATTAAGTTTTCTAATGTCACAGCAAACAACAGACTTTGGATTGTCGGGGCAGATATTATTTCGGTAAGTAGCACATGTGTCCTTATCATAATCTGTAGCCCAAGCATGAGAAATAGAGAACGTTTGCCCACCTGCAACAACCTTTGCTGACTTAGCGCCAAGAGCTAACCCGCCCGGACCGCTGAATAATTCACCAAATCTAAAATTCATATTTACTCAATTATACAATTTCTACAGACATTATTTAAATGCTTTAAGCTTAAAAAAAATTTGCGCCTGTCTTTTTTTATGTTGCCTACATGGTTAGCATGATTATATAAAGCGGCACATGGACTGTCAAGGATTGTTTTTACCGCAATTTTTATCTCGTCTATACAGTATAATTAATGAATTACCATGCGGCAGAAACAGCAGGGAATCTGAAGGTTGAATCGTTGTTTTATTGTCATTCCCGCTCGTCGGGAATCCTTCAGAAAGATTCTGGACAAGCCAGAATGACAGACAATAAAGTAACCTTGTGACAAAACTATGAAAGACAGGCTTGACAAGATACTGGTTGACAGCGGGCTGGTAAAAAGCAGGGAGCGTGCAAGGGCTTTGATAATGGAAGGCAATGTTCTGGTTGACGGCTCTCCTGTTACAAAAGCTGGCGCTATGATAAACAGCGCCTCCTCAATAACTCTGAAGTCAGCGGACATCCCCTATGTAAGCAGGGGAGGGTTAAAACTCAAAGCTGCCATAGATTTTTTCAGCATAGACTTAAAAGATAAAATTGCAATGGACGTCGGCTCATCAACAGGCGGTTTTACAGACTGCATGCTCCAGATGGGAGCTGAAAAAATATATTGCATTGATGTGGGCTACGGACAAATCGCATGGTCTTTAAGAAATGATCCGAGGGTTATTCTTCTTGAAAGAACCAATATCAGGCATCTTGAACGGAAAAGGATTCCGGATATTATTGACATCGCTACGATTGACGTTTCATTCATATCTCTTACAAAGGTTATACCCAAAGTGTTAGAATTCCTGAAAGAGGACGGCGAAATACTTGCGCTTGTAAAACCTCAGTTTGAAGTCGGCAAAGGAGAGGTAGGCAAGGGCGGCATTGTGAGAGAAGAAGAAAAAAGGCTTGCGGCAGTTGCCTCTGTGAGAGCAGAGATTGAAACTGCCGGACTGCACACTATAGGCGTGTTTGAATCGCCTGTCAGAGGACAGAAAGGCAATATAGAATATTTCCTGTATTTGAAGAAGGAATAAGCGGAATGGAAGAACAGAAAGGCATAGGCGTTGACCTCGCCATAGCGTCAAAGGAAATGATAGAGGCGCTGATTTCAGAGTCCGGAGAGCCGTCTCTGTTTGAGGAGGTTTTAAAGGCAAATACCCAGAGGCACGACATCTTGAAGGTGTTGGCTGAAAGCCCTTACACGCCTGAAAACATCAGGGAGGATGCTGCAAAAATCTTACAGATTCCCATAGAAGTATCCGCACTCCTTGAAGAAACAGAAGAGGCCGCTGAACAGCGCACTCAAACCCTTCTCCAGAAAGTGCAGGGACTGACTGTGGCTGAGAAGAGACTGCTTGCAATGAGAGGCGGGCGCGAGGCAAGGTCCATTCTCATAAAAGATACAAACAAGCAGATAGTCATGGCGGTTCTTGATAACCCGAAGATAAAAGAACCGGAGATAGAGATGTTTGCGCGTTCCCGCTCTATCCCTGATGAAGCGCTGCGGGCGATTACGAGAACTAAAGAATGGATGAAAAATTACGGAGTGCTTCTTGCAGTCGTAACCAATCCAAAAACACCTGCAGGAGTGGCTGTGCCGCTTTTGTTCAATTTAAAACTAAGAGACCTCATGTCTCTTGAAAAGAACAGGAATGTCGCGGAGGTAATCCGCACAACTGCCAAAAAACTTGTTCAGGCAAGAAAAGGGCATTGAATCAGTGGAAGAAAGAAGGGTTTTAATTTATAATAATGACACTTATTAATTTTAAATTTTTATTTTTAATCTTTTAACTTTAAAATAGGAGAGGCGCTTATGCAACACTCTGCAATACAATTAATTCTTCAGGCAGGCTATGTGGTTAAAGTGGTATTGCTTATCCTGCTGTTTTTTTCTGTCGTATCATGGGCCATCATTTTTTATAAATACCGCTACCTTTCAAGGGCTAACAAAGAGACAGACGTATTCCTGCGCTCCTACAGGGCAGGCCGCGACCTGAAAGGGCTTTTGGCTGCCGCCCGAGCGTTTAATCTCAGCCCTCTGGCAAATATATTTAAATTTACATCTTCAGAAAATATAGTCGATAAGGCTGAGATTAAACGCTCTCTCAGAAGATTCTCAGCGCTTGAGTCAGCAAAGCTCGAGAAATACCTCAGTTTCCTCGCAACCACAGGTTCTACCACGCCGTTCATCGGACTGTTCGGAACTGTATGGGGAATAATGAATGCCTTCAGAGGGATAGGCGCAGCAGGCTCGGCGTCTTTGGCAGTCGTTGCTCCGGGCATTGCAGAGGCATTGATTACAACAGCCGCCGGACTTGCAGCGGCAATCCCTGCTGTAATCGCCTATAACTATTATCTGAGCAGGGCGCGGGGGTTGATTATAGAGATGGAGGACTTCTCAGAAGAACTCCTGGACTTTTTTTCTAAGGGAACGGAATGAAGGCTGACAGAAACAGAGGCGTGCTTTCAGAGATAAATGTAACGCCCTTCGTGGACGTAATGCTCGTGCTGCTCATAATCTTTATGGTGACAGCGCCATTGCTCCAGCAGGGCATTGACGTAAATCTTCCACAGGCAAAAGGCAAAGACCTGCCCCCCGAAGAAAGAATAACGCTCATTGTAAAAAGAGGCGGCGTTATTTTTATGAATGACAAACCTATGCCTATGTCTGAGATAAAGCAGAAGCTTACGGCAATCAGCAAATTAAATCCGAATGTCTTTCTTAAGGCGGACAAGGATGTGCCCTACGGCTTTGTTGTTCAAGTGATGAGCGACATAAAGGAGGCAGGGATAGAGAAACTCGGGATGATAACCGAACCCAAGATAAACATAGAAGGGAAATGAAGGAACCAAGCCTTCCAGTTACGGCATTCTTCTCTTTTTTGCTTCACGTGACTTTTATCTTTACAGCACTGATAACAATTAAAAATGCAACCCGCTTCACTCTGCCCTCTGCGTATATTGTAAGCCTTGTCAGCACTGAAGTCAGCGGACAGCCCCGAGCCGCTCGGGGGACAGCCGTTCAGCCGGACGAGCCTGAACAAAAAATGCAACTGCCTTCAGAGCCTTCAAAAGACAAAGCCTCAGAGGACGCAAAACAATATAGCTCGGACAGAATAGCAGCGTTAGAGGCAACAAGAAAGGCAAAGCACATTGTTAAGCTGAGAAACATGGTTTCTATCAAGGGCGCTGACAAGCAAGGGAAAGATGCAAAAGAAATCGCTCCTCCTTTAAAAAATGGCGGCAATGAAACTTCAATATTAGAAGGTTATTCTAAGAGGATAGGAAAAGAGATAAGGCAGCGCTGGGCCTTCCCCGAGGCATGGGGGGAAAACCTTGAGGCAGTAATATCGGTAACTATAATGTCGAACGGGACTGTTAAGATAAACAGTGTCGAAAAAAGCTCGGGCAATGTCCTCTTTGACCGCTCTGTCCTTCGAGCCATTAATAAAGCAAGCCCTGTTTCTCCTCCTCCGCATGAGATGGAGATAGGATTGAGGTTTACGCCATGAAGAAAGGTGTCAGGTGTCAGGTGTCAGGTGTCAGCAAAAAACTGTTCACTGTTTTTCTGCTATTCACTATTCACTTTTCATTTTTAACTTGCGAAGCGAAAATCTACATTGACATAACCTCTCCTGCGATAAAAAAACTTCCGATTGCTATTCAGGAATTCAGCGGCACGGAAGGAAAACAGATTGCAGACATCATAAGGGAGGACCTTGAGTTTACGGGTTTTTTCCTTTCAATTGACAGGGCTGCCTATTTAGAGAAATCCAGCGAGACTTTCAATCCTAAAAACTGGACTGTAATCGGCGCAGAGGCTGTTATAAAGGGAACTGTGCGCGGAGAACAAAACCTAACAGCAATCGTATCGCTTTATGATACAAGCGAAGGCAGGGAGGTCTTAAGGAAGGAATACAAAGGAACAAAGGCTTCCATCAGGTATCTTGGCCACACTATTGCAGGTGATATATACCAGCATATAACAGGCGAAAAGGGGATATTCAGGACAAAGGTGGCATTTGTTGCAGAAGACGAGGGCAAAAAAGGCCTCTATCTGATGGACTGGGATGGCACGGCTATTAAACGGCTCGGAATTAAAGGGGATTTCGTCCTCAGGCCGCACTGGTCGCAGGACGGCAGCAGGATGGTCTACTCCTCTGAAAGGGGTGGACAATGGGGGATATATTTGTTAGACTTTACGAAAATGACGGAAAAAAAAGTTTTTGCCTCCAGAGGGCTTAATATCACAGGCAATTTTTCCCCTGACGGAGATGAGATTATGTTTTCATCATCGCAGGATGAGACGTATGGTTTATATAATTTAAGGATTTCAGATTCAAAACTTACAAGAATAACCTCTGCAAGATGGATAGAGATTTCGCCCGCTGTCTCGCCTGACGGAAAACTCGTTGCATTTGTATCAGACCGCGGCGGAACTCCCCAGATATATATAATGAACAGAAGCGGATATGACACAAGAAGGGTAACATTTGAAGGCTCGTATAATACCTCGCCAAGCTGGTCGCCCGACAACAAAAAGATTGTGTTCGTCGGCAGAGTCTCAGGCAAGCACCAGATTTTTATTATCTCGCCTGACGGCTCAGCTCTTAACCAGATCACAGACAAGGGAAATAACGAAGACCCTTCATTTTCTCCTGATGGAAGATTTATAATATTCTCGTCTGACAGAAACGGAGGCAGCGGCATTTACATGATGAGGGCAAACGGAGAATCACAAAAGAAAATAACCCCGCCGTGGTTACGGGCCTTTGGCCCAAGGTGGTCGCCGAATTAAATAAAGGAGGAGGTTTTATGAAAAGGATTTTTGTATCGTTTCTGGCTTTTGTTTTAGTTTTCGCTTTTGCAGGATGCGCAAAAAGGACGGTAACCGCGCCTGATGGGCAGGAAGCGCCAAAGGAAACAGCTCAAAAAGCCGCACCTGTTGAGCAGAAGGCAGAGGAGCCGGTTATGGCAAAGGCAGAGCCTAAGAAGGTGGAAACCGTGCCGGTAAAGGAAGTCACAGAGGCAAAATCTTCCCAGTTCGGAACTATACTTTTTGATTTTGACAAATACACTGTAAGGGAAGATGCAAAGCCAACCCTGAAGGCTGTAGCAGACTGGATGATGAAAAATAAAGATGCAAAGATAATCCTGGGAGGGCACTGTGACGAGAGAGGGACTAATGAATACAACCTTGCGCTCGGAGAAAAAAGGGCAAAATCTGCAAGGGATTACATCGTATCAGCAGGCGTAACAAAGAAAAGGCTCGATACGATAAGTTATGGCGAGGAGAAACCGCTCTGCAAAGAGCAGACTGAAGACTGCTGGCAGAAAAACAGAAGAGTTCAGTTTGTACATCAAACATCGTCAGGAAAAGCAGGCAAATAAGTGAAACGGACTGCCATAATTCTCCTGTTGTTTCTTGCAGGATGCGTAATAGACGAATTTGAGGTGATGAAGGCTGACGTTAATCAGCTTAAAAAAGATTCCTATGATATAAAGAAAGAGACCTCAGAGACAAAATCCGCATTTAAGACAGAGCTTGCCGAGATCAAAGAAAAATCAGCAAAAGAGGACTCGCTTAATGCAATGAGAGAAAGTATGGTGTCACTGCGCTCTGAGGTCTCAGGGATCTCAAAAGACCTCCAATCTTTGACAGGAAGGTTTGATGAGAACAAGTATTTTATTGACAAGTCTCTGAAAGATAAATCTTCAGAGATGGATTTGTTACGCGCACAGATAACCTCACTTGAAACACAGGTGAAGGAGATACAGGCCAAGCTCTCTCCAAAAACAGATACTGATGCCGCGCCAAAAGACAAGCCTGATGTAAAAGATGTAAAAAAAGAAAAGAAATCCGAAACTGAAGTGGCAAAAAACACTGAAATAAAAGACCCTGCAAAAGCGTATGAAGCCGCCTACGCCTCTTTTAAAGATAAAAAATACAAAGAGGCGAGAGAAAAATTTGAGGCGTTCCGGAAAGAATTCCCGAAAGATAAGCTTGCCGGCAATGCCCAGTTCTGGATAGCTGAAACCTATTACGCTGAAGAAGACTACGCAGGCGCAATTGTTGAATATGATGCGCTCCTGAAAAACTATCCCAAAAATGAGAAGGCTCCGGCTGCTCTTTTAAAACAGGGGTATTCATTTATTGAGATGGGCGATAAGAAAGCCGCAAGAGGAATTCTTGAACAGCTTAAAGATAAATATCCGAAATCCAAAGAAGCCGCCCTCGCAAATAAAAAATTAGAGGATATGAACAAAAAGGGCAAGAAGTAACTGAGAGACAAGTTTAACAGAACAATAGATTACATGCGCATCTCCATAACTGACAGGTGCAACCTGCGCTGCGTTTATTGCATGCCTTCTGACGGACTGCGCCTGATAGAGCACAAAAAGATTCTGTCTTACGAAGAGATACTCAGAATAATAAGAATAGCTTCAGGGCTCGGTGTCAGAAAGATCAGGCTAACAGGCGGCGAGCC
>Ga0209417_1000917_pt1 | contig 59611 bp, 45 predicted proteins | sample RifGroF2_FD_184002 | JGI IMG/M metagenome (GOLD analysis project Ga0209417, IMG submission 184002) | Groundwater microbial communities from Rifle, Colorado, USA - Groundwater F2 (SPAdes) (version 2) | ecosystem: Environmental > Aquatic > Deep subsurface > Groundwater | place: Rifle, Colorado... | reverse complement strand
AAATTTTGGGGGCAGTGAAAACACAAAACGGGCCAGAAGCAAAAATTGGGGCTCAAGAGGCGCTCCAGGGGAAGGTTTTCGAAACAACTCCTCTGCCCTTTTGTGTCAAAATCGCTGATTGACTCCGGCCTCTGTATTTCCGCTAACATATATTTTTTTAATACAGTCCATTCATACTCGTTAACTTCTTTTCCGAGATATTTACTGTAATATTTTTTACTTAGAACCTTGGGGGACTCCTCAATCTTCATTAACTTGCCTTTCCAAAACACCAAAGCATATACATTGCCATTATGAAGTTCTAAGGGTACATGCCAACCAGCATAATGAGGCGTTTCAACATAAGGCGAAAGATTATTGAGTTTTTCTAATTCTTCCTTGCCCATTTTGTTTAATGGCTTACCCAAATCATTATGTCTAAGAAAGAATGTTGTAGTTCCCATAATTTATTATTTCCTCAACTGCATAAATTGTCCGGGGTTCCGCCGTATAAATCCGGGGTTAAATCCGACTGCCAGTATTCCTTATTATAGTCGAACTTTGAGCGCTCAAAGAAAATAAGAAAATAGGGACAGCGACCATTTATTTGGGTGTCTCTCTTGGTCTGCCTTTTGGTAAGGCAAGCAGTCTTCTACCAAATTTCTCTTCTAAGTTATTCACAAACTTGATTGTCCCTAAAGGCCGGCCCGTAAAGGTATGTCTTCTCATGGCTTCAACGGCTTTTTCCTCTTCTCTTGAGTCTATGTATTGCTTCCAGGATTCAGAAGACATATCAGTCAGCCTGAATAAATCACCAAGCTTGAAGAACATGCTTTCTCTGCCTATATGGGCTATGTTAAAGGTCTCAGCAAGTGAATCTTTTTCTTGAGGAATGGCAATCAGGGCTAAAGGACTATCTCAATTGCGAATGAGATAGTAATTAATGGGGTCACTCTCACATGAGCCGAGGGGAAACCTCTCTGAATTTATTAACCTAATTATATGCGCAATACCTCAATATATCAAGAATATTCTGGGTTTAGAGAGGCATCTCCTCGCGAAATGTGTCCGTTTTGTCCGGTCATTTTTGGCTTTAAATCACGCAACTCTTTGAGGAATTAAGAGATAGAGTTGTCCGCCCTACTTTGGCCGGGCATTCATGATAAACACCATGCTAACCCCAAAAACATCCCCACCCGTCTTCGTCTATTTCTCTCAGACAATCATCTATTGTATAAACAGTTTTCTTAGGAACATATGGCCACCATTTGCCGGTCTTCCTTTTCCAGTAAAGATGCCAACGGTTGTCGAAATCCGTATATCGCATTTGACAAAACTCCGAACAGCTTGTTCTGGAAGGATCTCCGAAAAGAGGTCTCTTTTCCGCAATAGTAATTCGATTATAGTGTGCTTTTACAAGAAACCCTATTTTTGAGGTAAGATGGGACGGAACCCTAATAGAAAGATAGTGATTAATTCTTCCCAGTGCTGCTTCGCGTATGTCTTCGGGCATTCTCTTCCGATACGATAGGGCGCGTAATCCTGATTCGCCAGAAGCCTCATAAGCGTTCGTATAATATTCTAAACGTTCCTTTGTGAGGCCGTTTTCTTTTGCGATCTTTAAAAATTCGACATAACCACTGTCGCTATTCAAATCTATCTTCGCGGCTTTTTTGACTAATGAATATTTGCCAAAGTTGCTCATGTTTACTCTGCTAACACTTCCTCTATTTTAAGAACAAAATCTTTTGCGTCTTCTAATATCCATTCCGCATCATCATTGGTAAGCACTTCAATTCCGTATTGATCTACCACCCTATCCTCTTGTGCTTTTTCCAGCGTATTGGCATATTTTTGTTCGAGTTGCTTTGCTCTCTTAATATAGGTAATGTACTCAGGCCTAACCTTACCTCTCTTAACATAAAACTCTTTAAATGCCGCTATGGCGCAATAATGAGCCGTAGCCCGAATACCTATCTTAAATAAAGCCGCTAAGACAGCATGATACATAGCATAATATCCACAGATAATTGTCCAATCAAATAGATCATTCTCAAACATTATCTTCATCGCCCGCAAGTTTTTATGAGCTTTATCGATATGCTGGCCTGCCCTTTCTGCATTAACCGGTATCTTATGGAGATTTGGCCGGCCTTCCTTTGGATGGAAACATCCATGTAATATTTTTTCGATATCTTTTGTCATCTATCTATTTTCCTCTTTAATCAGTTTCCAAAATAATGATTCATTGTATAAAACAATTCTGTCGTTCCACAACTCATGATAAAATTCAGTTTTTTTCCTAAGGCCATCCGTAAATTTTTCTATCGTCGTAGCAATTGGACGAATCTCCAAAAGAGGACTTACGTCTATTTTAGCCTTGTTCAAGATAGTAATAGCATTGCTATCTTTATCAGAACTGACAGCTAATATGTCTATATCGCTACCCTTTACCCATTCATTTCTAGCCACGGAGCCAAAAAGCACGACAAGTTGAATTTGTCTTCTTGATAAATCTATGACGTTAGTGGTATATTTCTCTAAAAGGCGTGCAATGTTTTTATTTTTACCGTAGAATTCCTTTTTTCTTTTTAATTCAAGGTATTCGAAAAGCTTCAATAAATCTTCATTATCGAGATTGGGCTTAAAAAAAGACATGTTCGAGACTTCCCGCCGTTTAAATAAACCATCTTTCACAAACTGTCGTAGGGTATTGTTAACATTGTTTAAAGATACTTTTGAAAACCTAGAAATCTCTCGCAAGTGAATCTCCTTCGCGGGATCACTCATGAAAATTTCTAATATCTTCTTCCTTTGTATTGGTATTAGCATACGCCCCCCACAGGTTAATGTTCCATAGCATGGTTCAACTGTACTATATTATGGTACACTATATCTGCATTGTCAACTTAAAATTCCGACCGGGGTAAACTCTACCGAATTCGCCCTATAACCAACCGCGAGAATTATGTCCAAAGAATAAAAAGCAACCGGTTTATCGGAATTTTCAATGTGCATTTTTTGCACATTGCTTTTTTCTTTGACTTCCTTCGATTTTAAAACGTTTCCAATATGTTTAGTTACAACAGAACGGTCAATCTCAAAAACATTGGCAATCTGCGCCTGGTAAATAGGGACAGCGACCATTTATTTATAATGTTGTTCTTATTTATTGCTCTAATCTTAATTAAACTTAACCCTTCTTAACCGGACTTAATCATTCTACGGATGCGGCGTAATTGCCACAATGACAATTTCTCCACGCTGCTGACCGTAAAAGAAAAATATTCTATACGCAGCCGGGGTATCCTGCTCGGCATAAGCCTCAAAAACTTTTTCACCGCGAGGCCCCTTAAACGAAGTAAACTCATGCGTCTGCAAACTAGGATGGCGCGGGTCTTCCTGTAAAAACTTCAAGGCCTTGGATACCGCCTTAAAGCGCTTCTCAAGATGACCTGACTCTTTTAACTCTTTAAGGTTAGCCTTGGCTATTGGTGTAAAACTTAAGAAAAACCTCATAGTTTTTCCAGAAAGGATTCCAAATCTTCTACGCGCTCGGTTTTATCTTCCCCGGCTTCCTGGAGGCCTTTACGGAGCCTCCCAATGACCTCGGGATTTTGGTATATCCAGGCCTCATTGCTGGGAATAGATACTGACGGCCTTAATAGAATATCCCCATTCTTACCGACAAAAATCTGGTATGCCTCCGTTTTTATCCGCTTGCCAAGCAACCTAGTAAGCCTATTGCCTAACGTAATCCGATATTTGGAATCAAGCGATTTGGTCTGGTACGGAATAAACTCTTCGTGAATTTCAATTGTTTCTTTTTTTGTTTTGCTGCGAGATTTGTGTGTCTTCATGACTCCCTCCTTTTTCATTCAAAGTATACCCTATAGTGGTAATATTGTCAAGTGGGAAAATGGGATATTTCGGGAAAATGGGGACGGGCCATGGCTGTATTGCATGGCCTGGGAGGAAGATTATCAAGATAAATTCAACATTTAAGGGCTGACCCCTTTTATTGACAAAGGAAAACCCTCACGCGCCTGTGGCTCGCTTGAGCTTCGGTTCGCATGAGGGTAATAATTGGGGTGGGCGAGGGGACTTGAACCCCCGACCCTCAGAGCCACAGTCTGATGCTCTAACCAATTGAGCTACGCCCACCATAAAATGGCTGTTATTCTTCTTTTTTCTTAAATATATCTTTCAGGCTTTTTCCTAGCTCCTTAAATTCCTTGCCTACTTCCTTTACCTTTTCTTCCATCTGGTCAGGAGACTGATTGAAAACATTCTCCACCGCTGCCTGGCCTATACTCCCCTTCAAGTTTACCACATCTACCCTTGGCTTATCAAGCTTGGTATGGATACTGAAATCAAAGGTTATCGCACCAGCCGCATCGGAAAAGATATTCATCACGCTCGGGAGTATATCGATAACTGTCTGTTTGGTTTCCTGCGACGATTTGTCATAAATGACATTAGAAAATTCCGTATGGCATTTTGCCACTAAATCATTGTCCTTCGCCTTCAAATCAGCGTCAAAGTTAAGCTTTGCTGAGAGCAGTTTCTTTGTTGAAATAATTTTTTGATAATAAGGCGCGAGTGTTGTTGCTTCTACATTTATTAATTCGAATTTTCCATCCATATTCTTAGGGCCAAAATCAATCCAGCCGGAAGTAAGCGCTTTACCCGCGGGGGTATCATCGGCGCCTAATAAATCCGCTGACGCCGTAAATCTTGTCAATAAGGATGTCGGAGGAAATGCTACCTTCGAGACGGAAACATTAATATTGCCTACCGCTACCCTGTACCCTTGCGGGTCAAGTTTTTTGTCTAAAAAAATAACCTTTCCATCCTTGATTTTAAGGCTGGCTAATAATAAAGGAGGCTGTTTGCCTTTTTGCTCAAGCACAGGCAGATTAAGCTTTCCGTCTTGGTTCTTAACAATAGTTATTTCCGGACGGATCATCTTTAACTCATTTAAGACAATCTTTCCTGCCAAAAATCCCAAGATGCTTGGGGAAAAAGAAATAGAATCAGCTTTAAGCAAATCCTGAATCTCTACCCCGCTCATAGCTATTAAAAGAGGGAACGATATGGTTACCTTATGTATCGAAGCCTTTAGTTTCAGATTCTTCTCTATCTGGGTTTCGGCTATTCTTTTGGCGAAGAATAAAAATGCCACATTTAAGATAGCATAGATAAGAGCGATGGCCACTGCCACCAAGAACAATTTCTTGATTATTTTTTTGTTTTTCATTTTTATGCTTTCTATATAATATACGCGCCCGGGCCGGATCGAACGGCCAACAACCGGCTTAGAAGGCAGGTGCTCTATCCAATTGAGCTACGGGCGCACTTATTACTATCCTTCATAATCCTTACAATCTATCCAATCCCGACGCTCGCTTACGCTCTGTCGGGACTCCGACCCCTAACGCTTCCTGTCGAGGCGTCGGAGTTGAGCTACGGGCGCAAATACTATATTATTACTACACGCCTGCTCTATCCCCCGCCGTAGGCGGGTCCGCCTGCGGCGGAAATTGAGCTACGGGCGCAATATAGTCAATGGTCAATAGCCGATAGTCTATAGACTATTGACTCACTAAAAACTAAATTGGTCGGGGCGACAGGACTTGAACCTGTGGCCTCTTGCTCCCAAAGCAAGCGCTCTAGCCAAACTGAGCCACGCCCCGAACGAATTTTCTGTAAGTACAGAAAATTTGTTCGGGGCACGCCCCATCATCTTTCCTGTACCTACGCTATTTTAATTACAGGTTTTGTTCGGGGCAGGCCCCGTCAAACTCCTGTAAATAAATAATGTCTGATTCTCTTTTTTAAGAAAGCTATTGTTTTATCTTGTTACTCTTCTGCCTTTAGCAATATCCAAGGCCTTTAAGCCTTGGCCGGCTTATTGTCTCCCCGACTATGCTGTTCCAGCCTTGCGGTGCTTAAGGCTCATGTATTCGCACTACAGTACTGTAAAATTCGCAAGGGTATAATTATAGCACGCAAATTACTTTTTGCAAATAGCGAATTTAGGTATATAATACCAGCTTATGAAGAAGGGAAAAATACTTCGTTTTGTATTCTTTGGCTTCCTCGCGCTTCTTATCCTGGGCGCCATTGGGCTATTTTACCTCAACAAGGTGCTTATCCCGGGAAAAGTCAAGGCCCTCATTATTGAAACTATAGAAACCTCAACCCACAAAAAAGCAAGCCTGGACTCGGTTCGCTTTAATCCCTTCAAAGGGCTCATCCTGACTAACCTGGCTATCTATGACGGACAGAAAGAGCTCGTATATATCCAAGAGGCCGCCTGCGCTATACTTATCCTGCCTATTTTTAAAGAAAAGAAAGTTTTTATCCCCAGGATAACTATCAAAGCTCCGAGAATATTCGTAGAGCGTAAGCCGCCTAACATCATTAATCTCATGGAGCTCTTTCCTACCCAACAGCCAGCCCAGAAAAAACAGAAGTTCAGCGTTATTGTCTCAGGCATACACATTGCCGGAGGCCATATTGACTTCCAGGATAGCACTTTTTCACCAGCCTTTGCCAAAAGCATTGATAACCTAACGCTGGATATCTTTCTTTCATTACCGACAAGCATCAAATTTACTACCCGTTTTACACTACTTACGGCGCAGCCCGCGGCTATCGCGGCAGAAGGTGAGTTTCAATTATTGAATAAGGAGCTGATTTCAAAAATCACTCTTGATAATATTCTACTTAAGGAATTTTTGCCTTATTACAGCACTCTCGGGATAACCCTTAAAGACGGAATTGTCAATGCCTCTTGTAATCTGGCCTTAAAGCTTAAGGATACTACCATCAGCGCTAATGTTAACGCCAGCGCCAAAGATGTAAGCTTTAGCAAAGACTCAGTATCCGTAAAACTTGATACGCAGATTGCCGCGCAGGGAATATACCGGCTTAGCGATAAACAGTTTAACTACGCGGGCACCGCCGATATTACTCATGGCCAGATACAAGGCATAGAAACTATCGGAACAATACAAAATCTTTCTGCCAAAGTAGCCTTTAACCCTCAGAAACTTACCGCGGATAGCGTGAGCGCGGTTATCTGGGATTTGCCGTTTAACGCTAAAATCAACCTTGATGACTTTAGCCATCCGATACTTTCGCTAGAAGCTCATTCTCAACTTAATCTTACCCGCGCGCAGGAAATTCTCAAAGATACCTTAAAAGTACAGCTTCCTGTTACCATCACTGCGGGAAAAGGGAACCTGGTGCTCAGCCTCAAAACCCCCTTACCGGTCCAGGCAACCCCTGAAATACAGGGCACCCTGGCCATCGAGACAGCAACCCTTACGGCAGATTCAATAAATACTCCTTTTAAAGATATACAGGGGAATCTTCTGTTTACCCTGAATGAATTAAAATGGGCCCCCTTGCGTTTTACCTACCTTGATAAAACCTATCAAACAACCGGCTCACTCAATAACTTCAACGCGCCATCACTTGCCTTAAACCTTTCATCAGATGAACTTTCCTTAACAACCCAGGCGCTTCTCCGGGGAAAACTTATTACAATAACAAAAGCCGATGGCACATACTTTGACTCGAAGTTTTCCGTAACCGGCGATATCAATGCCTCAGACACCCTGGCGATACGCGCGGACATCCATTCCTCTTTAGAAGTCAACCTGAAGAACCTTGCGCTGCCCTTAGCCAAATACAAAGCCCAGCTTGAAAAAATTAACCCCACAGGATTAGTCAAGGCCAAAGTTAATCTTAACGGTAACATCAATAACCTTAAGTTCTGTAGCCTCAACGCATCGCTGGCAGGAGAATCGCTCTCCTTCTATGGGCTTAACGCTCAGGCCGTAACCTTAGAGTATACTCAGGCCGAAGGATTAGCAGATATCGCGCTCCCTCCTTTTGCTTTTTATGACGGTACTGTAGAGGCTCTCTGCAGGCTCAATTTTGATTCAGCTACCATGCCCTTTTGGCTTGAGGCAAAAATCATCGATATCAATATGGAAAAACTGAAGAACGATACTCCCGCGAAAGATAAAGACCTTGCGGGGACACTCCAGGCAATAGCCAAACTGAGCGGATTTGCGCAAGATTACACTAAATTAAGCGGCGCCGGGAAAATATTGGTCAAGGATGGCAAACTCTGGGAACTCAATTTATTTAAAGGGTTAGGCAAGGTAATTTTTCCTAAAGACTTCGCGACGCTTGTCTTTGATAAAGGATACTGCGAATTTTTTATAAAAGACCAGTATATTTTTACGGAAAATCTGCGCTTTGAAAGTCCGCTGGTAGGCATTGAAGGCAAGGGGAAAATCGGCTTTGATAACAGCGTTGAGGCATCGTTAAACGTTCATTTAAGCGATGACTTTATCCCCTCAACAGGCACATTCAAGGATTTCACGACCGCGCTGATGGGACAGGCAGGACGATTTGGCATCATCGAAATCAGAGGGACATTGCAGAAACCGGACTTTAAATACAAAACGCCGCGCGTAGAACTCTTCAAGGATATCACCGGCTCAATCATTGACGGTATCTTCGGGAACAGGAACTAACCCCCTGAAACCGGAATACTCCCTATCCTTATCTCTTAGAGGCTTTAATTGTAGGTAATAGAGAGACTGAAGCGCTCTTCTGATTTTCTTAAATCCTGAGGGAATTGAGCGAACGGAGCGGCGGACTTAACCGCGTTGACGGTCGGCTCCCGCAATGCTTCAGAGGTCGAAAATACAATCTGGGGGTCATAGAGCAATTTCCCGTCTTCTTCAAGGATAAAGGAAACCAGGGCCTCTCCTTTTAATTGGGCGTTAGCGCTCAGTATGCTCACCGCCGACATTATCCTGTTTCGTATATGCTCGCCGTAATCACGCGCCGTGGCAATCAACTGAATATCCTGATTCCTGCTTGCGCCAGAGGGTTTAACAATCACTTCCTGCACCCTTAAGGAATCTGTTTTATCATAGCCTTGTGACTTTCCTTGAATCAACGATTTCCCTGAAGTTTTCTGGCTGTATTCTTTCCCGTAGAGATCGGTATACGTGGGAGGATTATTCTCATCAATAATATGCGGCGTAAGAAAAATTACCAGCTCTGTTTTATTAACGGCATGGCTTACACTGCGAAATGGTATCCCTAAAAGGGGAATATCTCCCAATAGAGGAAACTTCTTGATTTCATCTTCCTTTTTATCTTTTTTCAGCCCGGCAATAACAATCGTAGCCCCATCCTTAACTGAAATCGTTGTCTCTGCCTCAGAGGTCGTCACAATGGGCACCTGGGTTACCTTTCCTTCAGCAGTCAAATCGGTAGTCTTAGAAGAACTTACTTCAGGCTTTATTTTCATGGTGACAAAGCCGTCTTTATTTATCGTAGGAGTTACATAAAGCTTGATACCTACATCAACGAAATTTACCTGCTGTGAGGTAACTTCTGTGCCGGTACCGCCCTGCGAGGTGGTTGAGGTAATATAGGCCTCCTTCGTACCGACGAGTATTTTTGCCTCCTGGTTATTGAGGGCCATAATGCTCGGGCTGGAAAGAATCTGTGTTTTGCCGATGGTACGTAACGCGTCAATGACTCCTTCTCTATCATATTTTTCGCTGACCGAGCTTCCCCCCGCGGCTAAGCCAAGAGAGAGTTTATTGGCATTGCCCATGGGCAAGGAATTAATAAAACGAAAATTCTTGTTTATCCAGAGATCCCAATCAATCCCCAGCTTAAACTCATCCTTATCAGGGCTTATTTCAATGATTTGCGCGTCAATTCTTACCTGCGGTGTCTTTTCATCAAACGCCTCGATAATTTTTCCAAGCTCCAGGAGCTTATGGGGGTAATCCGTAACCGCGATTTTGTTGGTGCGCTCATCTACCCTTATTGAGCCAACACCTTTACTGATTGCCTCTTGTATTTTGGGGCTTATCTTATCGGCCTGGGCATAGCGTAATTCAAATACCTTGCTTTGGGTCGGCTTATCCAGCTCATCGAGCAGAGAATCCATCTGCCTGACTTTTCCGGGAGTATCCAAAACCACTACCGTATTCGTCGCCTCATCGACAACCACCCTGCCGATATTTGACTTAACCTGATTTAACATAGCGCTCGTATCCTGGGCCTTGGCATATTTCAACGCGCGGCTCAAGAGTTGTTTTTTATCGCCGAATTTCTCCCCATAAATAAATTCGTAATCCCTGTCAGTCATTACGTAAATAATAGCATCCTTTTTCTCATAGGCTAAGTTGTTTGAGGCAAGGATTATCTCCAGGGCGTCCCACATATCGACATCTTTTAAAAAGATAGTTACCCTGCCGGTAACGTTTTTACCTACGACAATATTAAGCCCCGAACGGCTTGAAATCATTTTCAGTACATCAACAATATCCAGCCCTTTTAAATCTAAGGAGATTTTGTTTTGCCTCATATCAACTTTAGCTGAACCTGAGGCGCTTACCGAAGTAGTTTCCGCGCGGTAACGTAAAGGCGCATCCGCTGCCGGCTCTTCCACGAACTCATCATCTAAGGGCATTGCCTCATCCTCATTGTCTACGGATTGCGCAAAAGCACTCTGCATAAAAAATATAAGGCCCATGCCGATACTTACGATACCTGCTCTGCTCTTTAATCGCCTTTTCATATTTCTCCTTTTTTAGAGGCTCAATTCCAGCTTCTGGCCTTTAAAATCCAGGATAACTTTGCCTTCCATTATATCATGAATCTTGAATTCTCCCAAGCTTTGTCCTTTACCTAGGAAGTAAGTCTTCTGGGCCTTTTTATCTTCAATAATCGCCTGAGGCGACTGCCCGCTGACGACTCCTGCCAAAGAATAATTGCTTAAGAGCTCTAAAGGACTAACCTGCGGCAGGGTATCAACAACCACGGGCTGTTTCTGTTCTTCCGCGGCGGCCTTAAAGAGTGCATGCTGACTGATAATATCCGCATAGCTGGCATACGGCTTTCTTTCGGATTGGGCGATTTTCACCGAGGAACCATCGCTTTTTGCTTCATCCTTTGAATACGCATCACTGCCCTGTATCTTCCCAAGAGCCTTAAGCATAACCACACTCGCTACGGCCAATAAACCCATAATAACCAATAGCCCTGCATTGACACGTTTAAGGAAAACAGTTTTCCTGGCAAAATCTTTCCGCAGCGAACCCTTCACCTCAAAACCGAAGGCCTTTACCACAGGCAAAGGCTTCTCTTTTGATACTTTCAGGCTCTGATGATTTATCGCGGGCGCGGCAACAGGTTTTTCTTTTTTCCCCTGCCCTTTGATAAGGTGTAAAAGCCGTTCCTCAGGTGACGTATTTTCTTTCATACTCTTTTCTAAAGCTGGTGGTGGATAATCTCTTGCATTACCTGGCTATCAACAGATTCCTTTTCGTGCATGACGATAAATTCCAAGGCATCGTGGCAAATACGGGAAATCCTGCGGGGATAGCCCTGGCTGTAATCGTAAATATTCTGAATCGCGTCATCGTTAAAAAGGAGTTTTCCGTTACCGTTATGGTAGCCTGCCTGATGCAGCCTGAAATCAATCATTTCCCTGGTTTCCTGAAGGCTCAAAGGATTAATCACATAACTTAAGGTGATACGGTCATAAAAATTTTTAATCTTTTTGATACGGCTCAAAAACTCAAGCTGGGAAAAAATTACCAGCTGCAAGAGCTTGTACTCATTGGTTTCATAATTCAGCAGTGTCCTCAGTATCTCTAAATTAGCCGCGGAAAGCTTCTGGCCTTCATCAATCAAAAGGACTACGGTTTTATGCTCTTCAACCACCTTCTGAAAAAGATAATGTTCAATTGCCTGTTTGTAATCCAGTGTTGATTTTATTGAAGGGCTGATGCCAAACATCCGTATAAGGCTGGCAAGGAATTGAAATTCAGATTTGTAATTGGGGTCTAAGACAATGTGAAATATGAACTCCCCATCATCTTTAAAATTCTGCAGGAGCGCGCGGGACAGGGTAGTTTTCCCTGTACCTACATCGCCAAGAATAAGCGACATACCCCGCTTCAGGCGGATCGCGATTTCCAGGCGCTTTAACGAACTGTCATGGACATACGAGCGGTAAAAAAAAGCCGGATCAGGGCTGGTAGAAAACGGCTCTTTTTCAAGATGCAAATGCGAATAATAACTCATCAGCTTAAGCTCTCCTTAGCCTTCAATAATTGAAGCTTTCCCGACTTTGTTGCATGCATTCTTTGTAATGCTTTGTTTGCCAATGAGTTCTGATAGATTTTTACGCATTGATTCACTAACACGAATGCAAACGGATTGTAGCGGATGCAGACAGATTGTTTTTATCCGCGGCATTCGTAACCATCCGTCTGAATCAGTATATCTAAAAACACAGGTTCATTAAAAACTATGTTTTATCTTTAACTCAAAAGTTGCAACAAACTTAAGAAACTATCCAATGATTTTCTTGATTTCTGTCAGCGATTTCTTTTGTAAACGTAAGGAATGAATCTTTTTCAGAGTTTCTAAAGTACCATTGTTAAAATAACGGAAATTCGTCGCCGGGCTGCGGCTGACTTCCTTAATAAGCCCAAGCTTTAAATAAAATTTCAGGGTGTGAATGGAATAGCCACTACGCACCGCGACATCTTTAATTAAATATAGCTCTCTGACCATACTCTTACTCTCCAAGTAGAGAGTACTATACCACTCTTACTCTCTATATAGAGAGTGTACCATAACTTTGTTATTTGTCAAGTGGTTAGAGAAATTTTATTATCTTATTGGTGGAGGTGCGGAATGAATATTAGGAATAATTTTGAAGAACACTATGGGGTTATCACTGAAAAAGCGTCTTTTAAACACGAATTCCCACGAATTACACACTAATCATCACGAATACAGCGACGAAGTAATTCGTGTGTATTTGTGTGTAATTTGTGCCTATTCGTGCAAAATAAAGGTTTTTCAGCAGTAACTATGTAGCGATAATTCTACTAAATCGAGGACTTACGAATTTCCATGAAACCTTCTAAAACTGTCGCTTCACTTGATTTGATATTGATGGCAAACTTTTCTATTTTAAGCAGCTCTTTAGAGCCTTGAATTTCATAGATAAATCTTGAGATGTCGCCTACAGCGCCTTCAAACCTCATTTCAATGATAAATTCGCTGTAAAATTCGAAGTTTTTTACCGGACGAGGCTTTATGTCAACGATGTGGACCCCCGAGAGAGTACTCAATTTCTCAAGCTCAACTAAAATCCGGGCGGTCAACTGTTCTGACGAAAGCCCTTCCTCACTCTTAAAACTAAGCACGCCTGAGGTATACTCCCTTTCTATCTTTGCCTTCTTTGGCAGGAGCCGATGCGCTTTGGCAAGCTTGTTGTTAAGCTGGGCAATTTCCCTGTCTAAAATTGCCGACCTCTTTAAATACGGGGTCAAGGCAAGATTATATAAAAGCGAGAAAACTATCACGGCAATAGTCAATAGAAACGTGATTCGCTCCCGCTTATTTAAATTCGCGAAAGGCACCATTTATTTTTCCTCTATAGGGCAGACTATTTCAAAATCAGCAATTTCGGCATCTTTGACTTTCCGCTTGGATGAATACCGTACCTGCACCTCTTTAAACATCTCAGAGGCCTCTAAGGTATTCACAAAATTAAAGACCCCCGATAATGTCTTTGCCTGCCCCTTGAGCACGATAGGCTTATTGGTATCATAACCAAAGAAGGCAAGGCTGATATCATTTGGCGCGATACGAAAGATTTCAGTTAACGTATCCAAACACTCGCTTGACTGCCCTAATTGCGTTTTTACATAATTCAGCTTTTTAGACATCATTTCAACCTTATCCACATCGGCTGAAAGCTCGCGTAGCTGCGCGCTAAGATGGTGGATAATCCTCTTTCTTGCCGAAATGTGCAAAACCATGGAGGTAATGATTACCGCTATGATAAGGCTCGTAACGATACCAGTAGCGCGTAGTTGCTGTTTGTAGGCGCTCTTTTGGCGCTTGAGAAAGGTATCCTCGGGTAAAAGATTAAACGGAAGCTCATCGCTGGATAAAGCAAGCCCCAGTAAACTGGTAAATGAATGTTTCTGGAAATCCTCTCGCTGCGACAAGCCCTCTGCCTTAAGGCTTATCCCCTGGGCCTGCGCGAGTTTTACGCAGGTAAAAGGCAGCTTAGATGCCATACTGTCTTTTGCGGCATCGGATAACTCTTCGGCTCCGGTAAAAATGATCTGTTCCGGTTTTATCCCGATGTTTTCCTTCTCATAGGCGCTCAGGCTTTTATTGATTTCATCCAGAAGCTTTTGCTTAGACTCATCGCTCATTATACTCATGCTAAATGCCCTGGAATAGACCGCGCTTGCGGCAGCTATAATATCCAAGCGCGCGTATCCGGAATCAAAATCAACAATCAATGCCGAATCCTTGGGCCCTGAAGCCTTCTGCAGATTATACCAACGCAAAATACCTTGTGAATCAATCGTTATTTCTTGAGGCTCAAGCCTGTTTTTCTCCAAAAATTTTAAATATTTCTTGATAATATCCTGATGCACGATAATTAAAAGGACATCGGAATACCCTTCAGGAGTAACCTGTATCACCTGATATCCCAGGATAATCGCCTGAGGCTCATAAGGCAGCTGCTTGGCTGCCTGCAGGCGCGCCATTTCCTTAATTTCATCCGGCTTAGTTGAAGGCAACCTCACGTAGTGTAACGCGGCCAATTGCCGGGGAATAAGCAGAATAAACCTGCCAAGATCTTTTTGGGTTTTGCCCTTAAATAAAAGATCCATGCCGCGGGCAATCTCTTCATCTGATTTATGCGAGAACACAAACGCCTGAAGGCTTACGATATCGCTGCCCTTAGACTGGACCAGCTTAATTGCCTTGTCAGTAATAGACAAACAGGTAGTTATTGACGATGAAACAGGTTTAGTCTTCATACCAGTAGAGTTGTTGCGCTAAGGCTTCCGAATCAATTTTTATCACGGTAGTAATCTTTTTAATAACATTATTCACTGTCCCGATAGAACGCGCCTTAAAAACAGAACTTTTTACCGAAAGCCGGGAAGTATCAATATCCGCGCCTGATTTTATATAAAGGATCCCGTCTGTGCCAAGGGCAGATGGGGTATCACTACTTTTGATTTCTCGCACGTAAACGCCATCGCCGCGGGAGGATATGATATCCTCCGCCTTCAAAGTATTTTCATTAAAGCCAACGGCTTCCAGCACTTCCTGGGAAGCGGTATTCACATTGATAAGGCCATCACCATAGATAGTAATATACCTCTCTAATTGCTCAATCATAGCTGGGGTATAGCCGTCTATCATCAGAAGCTCTTCAAGCCTGTTTAACGGCGCGTTTTTAGGCGTTACCGACTTCTCGTAGGCTTCCTTTCCCTGCGGCCGCTTATCCTGGTCATTATCAATCCAATCAATAAACGTATCTACCAAGCTATCGCTATCGGCTGCGCTCCCCTCAAGGACGCTGTCCAAGAGTTTCTTAAATTCGCCGGCGCGCTTATTGATTACCTGAGTTTCGCTATTTTCAATGATTTTATTGATGTTTAACTTTGACTGCTCATCCTGCATGCCGTAGAACGTCTGTTTTTTATCTTTGGTTTCGTAATAATCGTATTGTACCGCGAACTTCCCGTTTCCCAAAGCAAAATCCTTAAATTCAGGCTCTTTATTACTTTTAATCTTATTACTCCAAGGCTCATCCAGAGTATCAATGGCTGTGTCCTTATCATTGAGCTTTTCGCGATAGATGCGCTCTAAGCCGGCTTTTGCCAGGTAAAAAGCCTGGATGCGGTCTAAATGGTAGCGTACGAGCCTTAATTCTATGGACGTACGCCGGCCAACACTTATCGCCAAAAGCACCAGAATGGCGAGAATCCATACAATAATCACTAAGACCGCTCCGCTTTGAGTTGTTTTCTTAACCATTGCGCTTAATTTTCATTTAAGAGGCTAAGGCGATACTCTTAGTGAGGGTTAGCGACGGAAGGCCTTTTAATTCCTGGGTCAGCGTCATTCTGACTGCAAACGGGAAAATGCCTTTATCTTTTTCATCCTTCCCCGAAAACTCATCTTTCCACACCAAACCCTTGGATGATAACGATGGGCTTGGGGCATACGAAAATTCAAATGACGACAGATGAGCCAAAAAAGTTTCGTATACAGGCTTTGCGTCGGCTTTAAGCAACTCTCTTCCTTTCAAAACAGCCCGCAGAAGTTTCTTATTTTCAAACTTATAGAATATCTTCGCTGATTCCACATAGGTGTTACCGTCTTTATCCCGCGAGGTGACTAAGGTTACAAATGACATCCGGCCTTTCTCACCCTCAAGAGCGATAGCCTGAGGTTTCGTGTCTTGGGCGCTGCCACTATCAAAGAGGAACGCGGCGCTCACCTCCTTATTCAACTTATACAAGCTGCCGCGTAACGTATGATATACTAATGACTGGGTATCAAGCCTGCCGTAACTTAGCCAGCCGATACGAAACGTTGAATAACTCGCGGCAAGAACCAACACCGTTATTCCTAATGCCAAAAGAAGCTCTAAAAGGCTAAAGCCGGAACGAAACCTCCTCTTTGACTGAAGATGCGCGCGCGCGCTTTCAAGGCTTTTTGATACTATCATTCTTAATTTATCGATGGCTTTGCCCGCGACAAAACATCATTTGACAGCCGGCAGATAGCTTCTAAGGTCAAAACTTCCTGTTTTCCTGCCATATTTCCACGATACCGTAACCCCTATTTCCTCAAGCTGGAGGCCATCTACTTTATCTTTATCAACGCTAAAATTAAAATCAGGATAGCCGTTAAAAGCGCCGTCAGTTTCTGTTTTTGTATCGCCTGATGCAGCTAATTCGAAAAACTTTTCCTGTGCTAAATGCGCCGCGACGCTATACCGCGCTGCCTGTGCCATGGCCTGAAGGCACGACTGAAACGCCTTTGACACATACACCAAGCCAACGGTAAGAATCCCCACCGCGACCATAACTTCAATAAGCAAAAATCCCTTATTGTCGCGCATTTTCAATTATGGAAATCGCGTTAGCCACGTTTGGAGTGGCCACGATGGCCGACGATTTCTTATTGGTATTCTCCAGGGTGATTTTTCCCTGGCTCATTTCGCCATCAGGGTAGAAATCAACCGTGTTTTCCTCGGAACTTAAGGTAAGCTCCTCCGGAACCCGATAACGTTTTCCGAATCTCCCCGGCACTGCTTCAAACACGGCAATGGTTTTTGCTTCCTCCTTCTTTGCCTTAGTCAGCCAATACTCGCCATGAACTTCATCAACGTTAAGGCGAAAAACCGCGGCCTCCACAATAGCGCGTTCCTGGCCATAGCGCATCAGGCTTACTATATCCGAAACCGCGGAAGTAAGCTTCATGTCGGTGAAGGTTTTACGAAAGAGTGGTAACGATAATCCTAAAGTGACGGCAATAAGAAAAACTACTATTAAAAGCTCAAGAAGGGTGAACCCCGAACAAAACCCGTAATTAAGCAGCAAAGTTTTATTCGGGGCACGCCCTTTTTTATTTGTCCCAATTCTCAATATCATCCTCGGTGCTTTCTATCGCGTCTTTACCTTTCGACAGAAGGTCGTAGCTATCAGAATTGTGCTCACCCGGGGACTTATAGGCATAGGCAGTGCCCCAAGGATCAAGCGGCTCTTTTTTTAAATACGGGCCGTTCCAATTCTTGGGGACAGGATTTCCTGAAGGCTTAGCGCGTAAGGCGGCTAATCCTTGGTCGGTGGTGGGGAAATTACCATTATCTACTTCATATAATTCCAGCGCTGAAGCGATATTTGCCTCGATATCTGCCTGGGCTACAGACCTCTTCGCCTGCTCCGACTTACCGACTAAACGCGGCATAACCATACCCACTAAGACACCAATAATAATGACCACAAGCATTAATTCGATTAAAGTAAATCCCCTGCTATTTTCTCTATACATATTTTCTCTCCCCCGTATATATGTGTAATTAATCATGCTCCATATCTCCTCCCGCCCAAGGCGGGATCCCGCCTCATTAAAGACTATAGCGGGTAAATCCCAATCCCCTGATATCCTGATATCCGCTTTCAACCTGTTACGACCTCACTTTTACCGTGCCATCAAATTAATCTGGAATATAGGTAACAACATTGATACCACGATAAAGGCTACTATCAAACCCATAATCAATATCATGACCGGCTCAAGCAGCGACGTCAACGTGCGCATGAGACGGCTTATCTCCTGTTCATAGGAAACCGCGATACGCTTCAAAGACTTCTCAAGGGTCCCGGCTTCTTCTCCCACACTTATAATATTAGCAACATAGGCCGGAAAGTAAAAAGACTTCTTCATCGCGGCCGATAAGCTTACGCCATCTTTTATGTCCTGGGCTATTTTCTTAATCTCTGATTTTATGGCATGATTCATCACCGTATTACTTACCGCCTCAAGCGCCACCAGTATCGCGACTCCGGATTCAAATAATAACGATAACGTCCGCACGAAATGCGCCATCTCCGATTTCTGGATTATGGCACCGACTACCGGCACCCGCAGCATAAGTTTATCCCAGAAAAGTTTTTCTTCCGCGCTTTTGACACGCTTAAAGATAAAAAAGAGCGTCGCGCCGGCTAAAAGCATGAGCCACCAATAACCATGGAATACCGCGGAGACCCCGATTAAAATCTGTGTGGCCAGCGGTAATGCCTGCCCCATTTCCTCAAACATTGAAGTAATCTTCGGCACCACAAAACTAAGAAGGGCATAAATCGTAAGCAAACCCACACTCGCGATGAGCGCCGGATACGCGAGCGAAGCGATAATATCCGAACGGATTTTCTCTTCCTGCTCGCCGAAATCAGCCAAACGGCTTAACACCGTTTCCAGCGCGCCGCTTAACTCGCCTGCTCTTACTACCGCGCAATAGAATTGGGAAAACTGCTTCGGATAACGGCTAAAGGCTTCTGAAAGCGTCGCGCCGTCTTTGATCTGATCCGAAATGCTATTGATGATACTTTTTAAGGCGGGATTCGTCGTCTGCTGGATAAGAATTTTCAAGGCCTCGCTGATGGTAAGGCCTGCCTCGATAAGATTGGAAAACTGGCGGGTAAAGAGCGTAGTATCCGAAACACTAACGCGCTTTAAAGTCAAGCTGCCGAGGGCCGAGGACTTCTCTCGCAGTTCCTCAACACTCACGGGAAAAAGCCCGCGCTCTTCTATGAGGGCGATTGCCTGCGACTGGCTCTTTGCTTCAAGCATGCCGGTTACTTTTTCCTGCGGCCCTTTCTTGGCTTCATAGATAAACTTAGGCATAGAGTTTTATTCGACAGTTTCCTCTATCTGCGTGACACGCATCACTTCTTCAATGGTCGTCAGGCCTTTTTGAATCTTGTTCCAGCCATCAGAACGCAACGAGCGCATCCCGAATTCTATTGCCTTTCGCTTAATCTGTTGGCTCGATGCTTTTTGAATCACCATCTCGCGCAAACAATCGTTCATCACTATAATCTCATATATACCGGTCCTTCCACGGTAGCCGCTGAATTTACAGGCAGGGCAACCCTTGCCGGCAAAGAGATTGACATTTTCAGGTTTCTCGGAAACTCCAAAATTTTTCAAAGCCAGCTCAGACACTTTAGCCGGCGCCCGGCACTCCGGACAAATCAAACGCACAAGCCTTTGGGCAATCATACATTCTAATGATGAAGATACTAAAAACGGCTCAACCCCCATATCCAAAAGCCTGGTGATTGCCCCCGCGGCGTCATTGGTATGGAGGGTGGAAAAAACCAGATGGCCGGTAAGGCTTGCCCTGATAGCCACCTCGGCAGTTTCATAATCCCGCACCTCGCCAACCATGATCACATCAGGGTCGTGCCTTAAGATTGAACGTAACCCCGCGGCAAAGGTCAAACCAATCTTAGGCATCACCTGTATCTGCATGACACCGCGCAACTGATATTCCACGGGATCTTCTACCGTGATTATTTTAATGCTCGATGAATTAATCTTTGCCAAAGAGGCATACAAGGTAGTGGATTTTCCCGCTCCGGTTGGCCCGGTAACAAAAATGATACCGTGGGGTTTTTTTATCACGGATGCTATCTTTTTAAGATCATCCTCCATAAACCCTAATTTTTCAAGGTTAAGAAAAAATATCGAACTCAGCACGCGAATCTGCACCGATTCGCCAAAAGAGGCGGGGATAATGGAAACCCTCAAATCCAGCTCCTTTTCCTGCAACTTGACTTTAATCCTGCCATCTTGCGGCAGGCGGCGTTCGGCGATATTCAGATTAGCCATTATTTTGATACGCGAGACTATAGCCTGATGGAAATATTTAATGGTAGGAGGTATCGGGGTGTCATAGAGAATACCATCAACGCGCATACGCACCTTGAGTTCATCTTCAAAAGGCTCTATATGGATATCGGATGCCCGCTCGGATAAGGCCTGGGTTAGAATCTGGTTTACAAACTTTATAATGGACGCGTCTTCTGCCAGTGCCTCTAAATCTTCTGTCTTGGCAATCCCCGCGGCAGTTGTCGTATCAGTATTTTTTTCACTGACAATCTCTTCCAAGGTTTCAGCGCCCACACCGTAATATTTATGGATGGCCTCCAAAATATCCTTTTCACCGGCAAGCATCGGCTTTACTTCCAGGCCTAATAACAGCTTTAAATCGTCAAGGGTATGGACATCGAGGGGATCGGTTACGGCTAAGGATATTTCATGCTCTTCTAATGAAATAGGCATGAGCTTATAGTGGGTAGCAAACTTCGCGGGCACCTTAGAAATGACCTCGGGCTGAATTTCTAAATTTTTTATTTTGACAAAGGGCATATTTAACTGCCGGGAAAGAACCGGAAGAAGTGTATCTTCCTGGGCAAGCCCCATAGAAACTAAAATCGTACAGATAAATTCATCCGTATTTTTCTGCTCTTTTAAGCCCTTCTCCAGATCTTCAGCGGTAATAACGCCAGCTTCAATCAACATCTGGCCTATATAAATGTCATTTTTTCTTTCCATAGCTTCCTTCTACTTCCTACTTTCTACTCTCTACTCTTTACTCTTTACTCTTTACTCTAACGTAGTTATTGTTGAAAAACCTTTATTTTGCACGAATAGGCACAAATTACACACAAATACACACGAATTACTTCGTCGCTGTATTCGTGATAATTGGTGTGTAATTCGTGGGAATTCGTGTTTAAAAGACGCTTTTTCAGTGATAACTAACATAGTATATCGTAAAGTGCATCTTATTTCAAGGGCGCTATCGATAATGAGCGCGCCTTCACTTTTTCTTAAAAAAATGAATATACGGCACAATAAATTTGATAAACCGCCCCGTATCCAGCAACGGGCTTATAAAGCTAGGATGATTTTCGTATACCGATGTTATCTCGGTGCTTACGATTCTGGCCTCGTGCGTGGCGGCCTCGAGAATCATTTCTGACTCGATCTCAAACCTATCGCTTTTTAATACCCAGCGTTTAAGGAGATTACTTGTAATAAGGCGAAAGCCGTTTTGGCTGTCGGGGATACGCTGATGGCAAATCCAGGAAATCAATCGGGACATAAACCTGTTCGTCATCTGCCGTTCAAGCGGCATCTTAAGCGGCTGGTGCATCCTATTGCCGATAATCATCTCGGCCTGGGGATTTTCTTTTTGCGCCTTTAAAAATAGGGGCAAATCTTCAGCCAAATGCTGTCCGTCTCCATCCATGGTGATAACGGCATCATAGCCTTTGGCAAGCGCATAGTCGAAGCCTTTCCTGAGGCTGGCGCCTTTACCGCGATTACGGCTATTTTGTAATACCACGGCCCCTGATTCAGAGGCTCTTTGCGCTGTTAAATCTAAAGAGCCGTCATCCACGACAATGACATCGAGCCCCTGCTCTTTAACGCTTTTGACAATTGCGCCGATGGATTGTGCACCGTTAAATGAAGGAATGAGAACGCACGATCTCATATACACAAGCTCCTTCTTAGACCCAAAATTTACGAAACATCGCCCACTGGTCAGGATATTTCCGGATACAATCTTCAATTTGCGCTACGTAGAGCTTCGCCAATGAACGCAGGTCCTTTTCATATTCCCCTGAAGGGCTAAACTGAATCGCGGGATTAAAAAAGAGAAGAAATTGTTCGTTTTCTTTTTGAATGGTAAACCCGCAGACCAAAGGCACCTTATTCCTTAAAGCAAATACTGCCGGCCCTTTGGGAATCATCGCGGGACGGCCGAAAAAATCCACCGTAATCCCCCCCTGGGTAAAATCCCGGTCACCTGCCAGGCACACTATCTCGTTACGGCTAAATGCCTCAAGACAACCCCTGACCGCGTGAGGTATAGGGATCACATGCATGCCCTTTGATTCTCTTTGCCGGTTAAAAAAGCGGTCCACCGCCGCGTGTTTATGGGGAAGCGCTACGGCATTTAACGGATATCCCATAAGCCCTAAGGTTATGCCTCCTAATTCCCAATTTCCGATATGGGCGCTCACTATAATCAACCCTTTACCACCTGAGAGCGCGGCATCTATATGTTCAAGCCCTTCTACCGTTACATGGCTTCTAATATAGCCAAGGCTAAACCTTTGAAATTTAAAAAAATTTGCTAAATATAAACTAAAATGCAGGAAAACGCCTTTGGTATATTTTCTTAAACGGCGCGCTTCTATCCCCGGGAATAATGCCTTTATATTTTCCCTTACCGTAATCCTGTCTGTTCTTGAAAAAAGATATTGCAGCGTTGAGAGAATTTTCGCTAAGAAATATAACGCCTTAAACGGCAGGCAAAACGCTAAAACCTCACCGAAACGGTAAAGAAGATAATTAAGCATACATTACTCTATACTCTATCGTATATTTGATCGCAGTAAACTATATACGCGGGCCTTATCTAAAACCAACTTCGCTATATCAATGCTTGCATTTGGCTTGCTCATGCTTAAGGCGGCAGCGCGCATTGCCTTAAGCATAGAAGGGTTTGACAACAACCCTTGAATAAATTGCGGAAACAGTTTATCATCGGTTATCTTGACCGCCGCGCCTTTATTAAGGAAATAGGTAGTATTTATTTCTTCCTGCCCGGGGAGCGGCTTGATAATAACCATGGGCAACCCCTTGGCTAAGGCCTCCGCGGTAGTCAAGCCTCCGGCTTTGGTAATAATAATGGTGGCCAATTCCATTAACTCATCGACATTATTGACGAATTTATAAAGAATAACCTTCTTTTTTGAGGATTGTATTTTCTTGTCCAGTTTATTATATAATTTATTATTGTTTCCGGTAATTACCGCCAGCTGGGAATCAATTCTCATCTTTTTAAATGCTGAGACGATTTTCTTTAAAGGGCCTATGCCCTGGCCTCCCCCCATAGCCAGGATAAGGGGCTTGGTTATCTCTAAGCCAAATTTGACTGCTAATTCTTCTTTCTTATGGCTTAGTGAAAACTTTGGATTTATCGGGATGCCATAGGGGATAATTTTTTCCGCGCAAACGCCTTTTTGTATAAAGCGCTCCTTGACTTCTTGGCTTGGGGTGATAAAGCAATCAACGTTATCATATATCCAGTAGGAATGCGGGGCATAATCAGTCAATACCCCGATAAGCGGAATCGTGCTATGAGTGGTTTTCTTAAAGTCCGCCACCATTCCGCAAGGAAAGGCCTGAGAACACACTACCGCGTCAGGCCTAAACTCATCAAAGAGTTTTTTCAGTTTCAAGGAGTTATGCTTATGGATAAGCTCTTTAATTTTCTGCGTGCGCTGCAGGACAGCGGGATTGTCATACAAATAATCCCAAATACCCGGAGTCCTTTTAATAACCCCTAAATAAAGGCGGTTAATAATCTTTTCGGTAATAGGATTGGTATAATTGAAGGCGTTAAGATTGAGCGTTTCAACTTCCGGCTCAACTATTTTCAAGGCATTTTCAATAGCAATCGTTGCCTGGTGATGGCCGGAAACCTCTGAGATATAGAGTAAAAGGATCCTTGATTTTGGCATAGGGCTCATAATAACATAAAAGTTATTTCCGGGCAAGCCCCGAACAAAACTTTGCTGTTTAATGACAGGTTTTGTTTGGGGCAAGCTTCATAAGAGGCTTGTTGGCTAGTTAAACCTGCAGTAAACCCTAAAAAGCAGATTTTATTTTTTTATTACCCTGCATCAGATTTGTTGCAAAAGGGCTTTACAAGCAACCTTAACCACATCCGGATCAAACTGCGTGCCGGAGCAGCGTTTCAGCTCTAAGAGAGCCTCTTCCCTGGTCAAGGCTTTGCGGTAGGGACGGTCGGTCGTCATGGCATCAAAGGAGTCAGCAACGGAAATGATAGACGCGCTCAAGGGGATTTCCTTGCCTTTTAGGCCCTCAGGATAGCCTTTGCCGTCATAACGTTCATGATGATATTTAACTCCCGGGATTACCTCATGCAATTCCTTGATAGCCTGTAAAATAGTTACTCCGGTCAAAGGGTGCTGCTGGATAACCTTCCGCTCTCCAATCGTCAGGCCCGCGGTTTTGTTTAATATCCTCTCAGGCGTAGCAATCTTACCGATGTCATGTAAAAGGCTGGCTATATGGAGGTCCTCCACAAACTTATCATTTAACCGTTTCGCTTCCTTAATCTTCTGTCCGATTGCCATACTGTAATTCGTCACCCGAGAGATATGGCCGTGGGTATAGTGGTCTTTGGCATCAATCGTTGCCGCTAAGGCAATGGTCGTATGGAGAAAAAGGCTTCGGCGTTTTTCAAGCTCCGCCTCGAGTTCTTTAAAAAGCCGGGCATTCTGGATTGCCATCGCCACATCAGAGGCAAGCGCGGCAAAAAAATTGAGTTCTTCCTGCTTAAAAGCGGCATTTCTTTCTTTTACCCCTAAAAGTAATATCCCGATAAGCTCATCCCTGAAAAAACTCGGCACGCAGGCAATCGCGTCAAAAATTTCCATTTGGTAGGAAACCTTTTTCAGGAAATTTGCCGTTCCCTTATTTTGTTTTTTCTGGGCTGAAAAATACTTCAGCCTCTTATATTCCAGGACTTCACTGTTAAATAATTTCTTGTCATAACGTTCTTTAAAAAAACGGATAAGCGGATTGTCCGAATCCATCCGGGCAAACCCCGCGGGTATTTTGTAGCCGCTTGCCCCCCGGGATACGGTAAGCACATAGGTATGTTTTTCTTTATTATAGAGGAGAATGCCGGCATGTTTTATCCCCACCCGTTGCACCAGCCTGCGTACGATCATCTTGATAAGCACTTGTGGGTCGTGGATCAAAATCATTGACTTTGCCGCGTCTTCCAGTTCTTTCTTATAGTCAATGGCCCTATGGCGATTGATTTTTCTACTATATACCATTACACATACCCCTCCATTTTATGCCATCACATATCTCTGCTAAAGATAAAATAATTGTTTTTTCCTTTTTGTTTTGCCATATATAACGCCTTATCCACACATTCCAGCAATTCTTCTAACGCCATCTCTTTTTCATATCCCACAACACCTAAACTCACCGTAAGTTTCAAATCATTAAGGATATCGGATGAAAACGAGTGCCTTTCTACCGCGGATTTAATCCTCTCCAGCAATGCTGCCGCTTCATCAACAGTAGTCTGAGGCAGAAACAGGGTAAATTCATCCCCTCCATATCTGGATAAAATATCCGGTTTGCGGATTGACTGAGAAATCAACCGCGAAATCCCCATCAATACCTCATCGCCCTGCTGATGGCCGTAGGAGTCATTAATCTTCTTAAAATCATCAATATCAATAAGCACCAGAGAGAAATAAGTCTTGTAACGCTTGGCCTTTTCTATTTCCATATCCAGCACGTCATAAAAATGCCTTCGGTTATAAAGCCCCGTGAGATGGTCAGTTACTCCCGCCATCTTCAGTTCTTCGTAGTACTTGGATTTCTCAATAGCAATTGCCGCGTTATAGGCGATCGTCATTAAAATATCTTTTTCATCGATGGTGAATGTTTCATTGCTATGCTTGTTATTGACATTAATCACGCCTATAACGCTATCTCTTATCTTTAATGGAACGCATATGAGAGATTTTGTGAAATACTGCTCTTCATTTCTCTTCATAAAACGGGCATCTTCTTCAATATTAGGGATAAATACGGCTTCTCCGGAGGCAGCCACATGCCCGGAAATATGCTCGCCCATTTTAACCTTAACCTTCTCTATTTTTTCGTCAGGGAAACCCTTTGCCGCTTTAATGGTTAAATATTTCCTTTGCTTATCAATAAGCATAATAGTAACTCTCGCGCAAGACAACAATTCTGATATCTTAGAAACGATGACCGCGAGAGTGCTTTTTAAATCAACATTCTCCTCAATCTCTTTGCTTATCTCGCTTAATACGCGCAGCTGATGTATCCTATTCTCCAACTCTTTATTTTTTCTGTATAACTTGTGTTCTAAATTCACCTTCTCTCTTTTCATTTCAAAAATTTTCAGGTTCCTTCTAATGTTTTCAGGCACTAATTCTAAATACCCAGCCGCCTTAATGACATAATCTAATGCCCCTAATTTCATAGCCTGTACCGCGACCTCCTCTGAACCTTTGCCTGTAAGCATAATCACAGGAAGCTCAAGCTTCATAGTATATATCTGTGTAAGCACTTCTAAGCCGTTCATATCCGGCATATGATAATCAATCACGGCTAAATCATATTTACTGTGCGCGATTTTTTCAAGGCATTCGCTGCCGCAAGAGGCAGTATCAACCTCATACTCTTCGGAAATAAGCAGGCATTTAAGGCTTTCTCTTGCTGTCAAGCTATCATCGACGATCAATATTCTTTCTTTTACTTTAACGATTTCTTTTTTCTCTTTTTCTCTGCCCGCGAGTTTTGCCATAGTTGTGTAAATATACAGATTGTCCCGGACAATATCTGGCAAAATCTGGATATACCCAATGTCCTTAGTTGCATAATCCATAGCGCCTAACTTCATGGCCTGGACCGCGATCTCCTCTGAACCCTCTCCGGTAAGCATAATCACGGGAAGCTCGAGCTTCCTATTATTTATTTCTTTAAGTACTTCTAACCCGCTCATATCCGGCATTTGATAATCAACCACAGCTAAATCATACTCATTACGCGCGATCTTTTCAAGGCATTCGCTGCCGCAGGAGGCAGCATCAACCTCAAATTTATTATCCCTTAGCGCATCTACCACCATCATTCTTACTAAATAGCTATCATCTACCACCAGTACCCTGTTTTTCGCAGGCAGTTCCGGCCTTTGGCCTTCTTTTTTTACACCTTCCTGGATTTCGCGTTTTAACCGGCGTACTTCCAATATATTCTCACAGACAGAGGCGGTCTCATTAATGATCTTGATAACCGCCTCGCTATAATTATCTTTTTTAATTACATAATCCAATACCCCTAATTTCATGGCCTCAGCCGCAACAGACTCAGAACCTTCGCCCGTTAACATCAGAACAGGGAGGTCATATTTTCTATTATTCATCTCCTTAAAGACCTCTAATCCATTCATATCCGGCATCAGATAATCAATAATCGCCAAATCATATTCATTATGCGCGATCTTTTCAAGGCATTCGCCGCCGCAAGAGGCAACATCCACGGTGTAATTATTATCCTGCAAGGCATCCCCGACTACCTTTCTTACAAGATGGCTATCATCTACCACTAATATCTTTTTAATCATAGCATGGCCACTGATTACTTAAAACTCGCGTCTCCTTATTTTTCCAGAAGTTTCATTACCATCTTTTCCAGTTCATCAAGCTCAAGCGGCTTATTTATATAGCCATAGGCGCCCAGATCCTTGGTCTTCTGCTTTGCTTCTTCGTCATCACGGCCGGTAATCATAATCACTTTTATCTGTTTATTCAGCTCTTTGATGCGCTTTAAGGTTTCAATGCCGTCAATGCCATCCATCTTAATATCTAAAAGCACTATTTTAGGTTCCTGGCTTACCACTATTTTAACCGCTTCTTCTCCGCTGGAAGCCGTAACTACCTCTATCTTGCGTTTTCGAAAGAAACTTGCCGCGAATTCCCGCACATCATCCTCATCGTCAACAATAAGCAATCTCACCGGCATGCCCGATACCTCCTTTAATTATGCATAGGTAATTCTATAGTAAATCGTGTCCCTTGTTTATAAGTTGAGGAGACATTTATTGTTCCCCCATGGTTTGAGGCAATAATTTTCTTGATAACGTATAAGCCTAAGCCTGTTCCCCTGCGGCTTGAAACCTTAGTGGTAAAAAAAGGGGTAAACAACTTCTTAAAATCCTCAAGCTTTACTCCTATCCCGTTATCTTCAAGATGAATGGTAAGGAAACCGCTGTTTACATTTTCCGTATAAATCCTGATTCTACCGCGATAGCCTTCTTCTTTCAAGGTATCTTTACGCTCCATCATCGCGTCATAGGCATTATCAATTAGGTTAAAAAAAACTTCCTGAAGCTGCGTCAGGTTTCCCACTACAGAAGCGATATCTTTCGGGTAATCCCTGACAATATCAATCATGCTCAATTTTATTTTATATTGAACCATCTCAAGGGTGGCATCAAGCACTTTATCCAAGGTAATTGCCATAAGTCCCGCATCCCCTTTTCTAGTATATTTAAGCATGCCCTTGACCACTTCGCCTCCCTGCACGACATTAGCCTGGATGCGCTCAAGGCTATGCCGGATTTGAGTGATAAGCTCCTTCTGCTCAGGCGTATACGTTGACATATCAACAAGATGTATGGTATCCATGGTATCTCCGGTAATCATGGAAAGGGCATGGAAGCGGTTATTAATCTGATGCGATAACCCGTCTGCCATAGTGCCGATGGTAGCCATTTTCTCCGCTTGGGCAATCTGCTCCTGCATCTCTTTTGCCTCTTCAAAAAAACGGGCATTCTCAATAGCCAATGCCGCCTGATTAGCAAGCACGGTAAATACGCTCAAGTCATCCTGAGAATATATTTCACCTGAGCGCTTCTCTCCTAATACCATAAAAGCCAACAGCCTATCCCCAATAAAACTGGGAATAACCACCGAGGCATCAATGGAAAGCATCTGGCTTCTTAAATCCTCCAACTCTTCTGTAGTATGATCATGCATCTGCCGTTTAATTTCCTCAAATACAAGCGCGTCTTTATTCTTTGTCAGCCAATTAATCAAGGAAGATGTACTGCTGATTTCAGATACCAGGGCATTACTTTTATTCTTCTCCGCTCCCAGCCTATATAACACGTCATCATTATCAAGGATATAAATACTGGCAAAATTAAGGCGCACAGACTTGGCAACAACATGGACAATAAGCTTAATTAATTTATTAAGGTCTCTAATTCTCGTCATGCCTAAAGATGCCTTTTTAAGCGTATCCTGATAGCGCTTCTGCTCCTTTAAGAGCCGGTCTTCAGCCTTACGCTGTAAATAGATATAAAGAAAAGGCCCTGTAGTTGCCAAAATTGCCATCAACACAAGAGGCGCCATCCACCAATTCTGGCCTATATGTATTGAAAGCCACTCCCCTAAGAACCCTGCCAGCGCGAAAGGAATACCTAAAACAAGGGTGTAGACAATGACAAAAATGCTCGCGCGGGTAAGGGCGATCGTAATATCAAGAAGACGATAGCGAACAATCGCATAGGCAAAAATCAGAGTAAAAGTAATCACTAAGATATCGTGAGGAAAAATTTCAGGTATTCTATAAGCAGCAAGAAAATGCATCGTTCCTGCCATGAATGCAAGAAAAAAGGCGATAATTATATATTTTAGTTGATTTCTTCTATGACTTTTTGAGCCAGAATAAATCTTTAATAATTTAGGAGTTGCATATCCGTATGACAAACCAAAATATATGGCAAATAATAAATACAGAGGGCCGGGAACTACAGTAAAATATGGAGCATATTTCACTACACCCTTAATAAAAAGAGGACTATTGCAAGACACAAAAAAGAAAATGGCAAATGCTAATGAAAATAAGCTAAATCGCTTAATATTTGGATCGGAAGTAATCTCCATTACTATAAACATGAATCTGAAGAAGAAATAAGGAACAAATGAAGCAGCTAAATACAATAATCTAGTAAAAACTAATGCCTCCGCATCTGTTTTTGTTATACTATTAACAAAAGGAAAAGCTGTCCAGATGCCAATTAAAAAACAAACTCTTGAAAATGATATTGAAAAAGGGGATCTTCGCTTTATAACTACCCAAAAAGATAAAATAATACAAAGAATAACAGCTATAAATGAAAATATTGAGTACGTATTCATTTTAATTTTTAAAAATAGAGCGAGCTTCTTTTACTTTCTCTATCTGCCCATTTGAAATTTGCCTATCAAAGCTCATTAGTTTAGCAAGCTTAAATCCGTGCTTTTTTGCAAGGCGTCCCATTTCTTCTGCTTTTTCTACTGATACATTCCCCCCAATTGAATAATTCTCATATCGCTTTTCAAGAGTTAATATCATCGTCTCAGCTATACACGCATATGCTAAACCGAAAGGCAAACCAAAAGAAAAATGAAAATCAACATTTCCCGGCGGTTTAACTACTCCACCTTCAATAACCAATATATCATCCCTATTATGTAATGATTCCCGAGATATGTTCTTAGGCCGAGAAATATCACAAATTATCGTACCCGGATTTAATGCTTTCACTTCTATTAAATCCAGAGGTGTGCTTGTGGATGTTATAATAATGTCCGCATCCCTAATTGCCTTATTGATATCGCCGTCAATTTCAATAGCTGCGTCTGGAATATCAGCCAACATCTCATTTTTCAATTCTGTAAGACGGCTATAATTCCTTGCTACAATGACTACATGGGCTCCTTGCGCAACTAATAATTTTGAGCAAATACTTCCCACCGAACCCGTAGCGCCTATAATCACTATTTTCGCATTAACAAGCTTAATTCCTACCATAGCAGCCGCCTTGAGAATGGCTTCCACCGCAACTGATACAGTATAACTGCTGCCAGTAGTTACAGGAATTTTTAAGCTCTTTGCAATCAAAACTCCTTTTTTACCCACTTGAGCAGCGTAAGCACCTAAACCAACAATCTTTGCTCCTGATTGTTCCGCAATCTTGCCTGCTTCTATAATCCTGTTTAATACAAAATTATTGTCTAAAGACAAAATCTGTTCTGGCAAAAGGCTTACTAAAATCATATCGCCTTCTATCTCATCTCCGGTTAAAGATTTGATTCCTGTGATCGTTTCTCTTTTAAAAGGAGGCAACCACTTCATTACCCCTTCTACTAAAGAAGGTTTCATTTTCTTTAAATGATGCTCATTAAAACCATCTGCGTATAAACTTAAATCAAGCGGATGAAAAATGAATGCGAATTTATCCATGTTTTATCTTTTTCTGAATTGCGTTAAGCATGCTTTTGAGGGAATTACGGGCTTTCTTTTCTAAAATATTACCTATAAACTTTTCTAACGTGGGCACTTCCCAGTCAAAATTCGCTAGAATTGATACCCTTGTTTTGCCTGCACCATCCTCGCTTAGTTTCCACAAACCCTCATATTTATAATCGCCCTCTATCGCCTTAAAGCTGCAGGTCATTTTCTCACCGTCAAAAATATCTTCCTCAACCCACTCTACAGGCGCGCCGTCAATGTCGGTTTTCCATTCAGCCACCACACGGTTGCCTTGACTTTCAACTACCCTCACCTTTTTTACATCACGCATAAACTCAGGAAAAGACTCCATATTCCTAATAATATCATATACGTGTTTCTTATCAGCGTGGATAATTTTAGATACTTCTATTCTCGGCATAGCGCGACCTTTAAGGATAAAGAAAAACCCTCAGGCACTACAGAGAGATATAAAGCCTGAGGGTAAAATGTATACTCTTTTGATAATTTTAGCTGGCAGGGCTGACAACCGCTCCAGCAAACCACATCAGTTTGACTGCACTTTTTTAGCATTTGCGCTATCTTTCCTCTAGTAAACTCCTCAGAATACCGTGGCTTTTATCCCAATGAGGCACTCCTATATCTTTGTATCGCTTTTTTAATTGCACCTATGATTTCATTTGCATCCTTTAATGCCTGAAAAGCGTCGTGCCTGCGATATGTCTTTGACCAATCAACAGGGTAACGTGTGTCAATATAATAACCATCAAGGGATTTCGCGAAGGGGATCAACTCAGAAAATTTTTTGTGTATTCTTGAAGCATTTTCTACCAATTCATCAAGAAAATGTGTTTTCCTAAATTTCTTATTTTTGAGAGTCAAAAATCCCTTAAGATACTTTTCAGCAGACTGTTGGCTTAAAAAACATACTAAAGCAAAATGCTGGCTTTCCCTAAGCGTTATATTTGCTACGTCTAAATCGGCATCGCCTCGGGAAAACCAGTCTTCCGCAAGCGGATTTTTAGTTTTTTTTCTCATACAACACAATGCCTTCCTTTAAGGCGTCCTGTAAAAAAAAATCATTAAACCCCATGCGCTGCTGTATTTCCATAGGGGTATAGGGAATTATATCTGCGCCGCTCACAGTAATCTTTTTATAAATGCTGTGAATCCTATCAATAATCCTACGCTCTTTAAATTTTTCCTTTATAAATAAGATATCGATATCGCTATTTTCATCTTGCTGATTTTTCGCGTACGAACCAAAAAGGATAATCTTGTCCGGATTAAGTTTTTTCAACTGCAAGACTGTTTTCTTTATTTTAGTAGTCAGTTTGATTTTAACCATTTTGAATTTAATAAAACTGTTATTTACCATCTTTGCGTTTTAACCTTTTTTATGAGCCCCTGCTCCATTCTGTTTCTTATTGGTAAAAAATCAAAATACTCCTGGATTGCTTGTACTTCAAAGCTATGCTCTTGCCTATTCGACCGCTCATAAAGCCGCATACCGTATTTAAGGATATGATATTTTAAGATAGGAGGCGCCTGATTTAAGACTACCACATCTACTTCTCTATCAAGTAATTCGCTTACTGCTGTCATAATCTCAATCCGCTTATCAGTGTATTCTTTCTTATCCACCTTCTCGTCATAGAGCGCCGCAATATCAATATCGCTATACTTACGCGCTTTGCCGCTTGCGCGTGAACCGAAAAGATAGATTGCCAAGAGAGAATTATCCCTTTTTAGAGAATTCATCACGGCAATAAGCCTTACTTTGTCAATTTTGTATGTCTGCATGGTAAATATCCTAGGAAGGTGACTGGGATTGTTCAGGTTTGCTGGCTTTACGCCTATCTTTACCAACCTGATTATAGTCAATCTTATCCTTGATCCACTTGTCAATCAGTTTCTTGTCAAAGCGCCAGTCAGCCCCAATCTTAAAGGCGGGAATCTTTCCTTCACGGGCAAGCTTATTCACTGTAAATGGATGCAGTTTCAAGAAGTCACTAACTTCCTTGGTATTCATAATCTCTTTATTCTTAGCCATATTTCACCTCATTTATTTAAATTAAACACAATTATAAGTATAATAAACAAATTAAAAGTGTCAAGAAAAACTTTTATTTTTCCGATATTTACATGGGTTATGTAGGAACTCGCTATACTGCCACTAGTTAACAAACAGGTTGAAATAAGGCAAGATATGGCTCAAGGGGCAAAGCCTCCAGAAAGGAGACGTATTCCACGAAACACCATAAATGGGTTAGCAAACAAAAGTCACAAAGGGAAAATATGAAAGCCCCAGGACAAAAATTGCAGTGGGCAAGCCATAAAACTAACTCGGCAAAAGCTCAATCCAGCCAATAGCGGTAATAAAAGATGGGATTAATAATGGTAATACGTAGATAAATTGCAAATATCGGCGCGGGTAAACATCCGTCCTGCTTAAGCAGATTCCTAACGGTATGCCAATAAGGAGAGAAAAAACAGAAACTCCTATGCCCAAAAGCAGGCTATTTTAGAAATATTCTTTATTTTCTCAATAAATAAAATATTTTCTTCTTTAAAACAGGGAGCTTATTGTTTACAATATCCCATATCACTTCCAGATCTATGCCAAAATACTCATGTGCTAAAATATCTCTCAGCCCTGCAATTTTCTTCCATTCTATATCAGGGTATTTTACTTTTATCTGCGGCGGTATGTTCTTTGTTGCTTCACCGATCACCTCTAAGTTTCTAACAATTCCATCAATGATTAAATCTTCTTTTCTTAATCTTTCCAAGCTAAGGCCTTTTGTATATTTCTCTATTTTTTTAATCGCCGCACGTATATCATCTAAATAAAGCTTATAATCTCGCATATGCCGTTTCCCTAAGCACACCTTTTCTAATCCTTGACTTTAATGTATCTTTTATCACCAAATCAACTTTACGGCGAAATAAATTTTCAAGAAAAAATTTTAACTCCATATAATTGTCAAATGTTTTCTTACCTTTAGAAAAGTCTATAATGATATCAATATCGCTTTTATGACGCGAGGCAGACTTTGCAAACGAGCCGAAGATCCCTATGCGTCTGACACCGTAGGATTTTATTTCTTCAATATGTGCCTGGATTGTTCTTACTATCTCATTTTTCATTAACATTATTTTTCTCGCATGCATTATAATAGCCGATACATCCTACCCGCGCCAGATTTAAATTTTATAACATAGATTTAAAAGGTTTGCAAACAAAATAAAGATTGCAAAGAAAGGTTATTGTTGTGTCGTTGCGGGGGCCTCTGGGGCGGGGGGCGCTATCTCCTCAGATAGCGGATACTGAGAGGGTGCTGGTTCTTTTTCTGATTTAGGAGATTCTTTTTCTACGGCAAGCGGTAAAGGCTCCTTTAGTGGAAGAATTGGCTTTGGCTCTTTTACTTTTAAGTGCTCAAGAGGTATACCGGATAGTTTGGCACGCAGGTCAGCCATTGCCTCTTTAGTTCCCTTATCCATAAGATTCACAAAGCTATTAACCTCTTTACCCCAATTATGATACAATCCTTGGACAACGGTATTTTCCTTGTTTATTGCATATGTCCACAAGAGCTCAGAAGTAGCTCTTTTCTTAAGGAAAAGGACAATATGAAGCTCTTTATGCGATGAACCGGCAGGAAGCCCTAAACACCACAGTACCGGCCCGGCGAAAGAAATGCCGTAAGAATAGGTCTTCCCTTCATAAAGAGTAGAGATGATTTCTCCACTCAAAACAAGATCCGCTTCTGACTCAAGGGGCGTAGGAGTTAAGATCGTACTGCTAAATAATTCAGAACTCCTGGCCGAATCAACAATAACCTTCATCAAGTTCTCGCTCATATTGAACTCAAATTCATTTTGAGTATTGAACATCTTTGCTTCATCAGGCCTTTCGTAACGGATAGTCCCATAAGGCACAAGCGGAATTAAATACTTATAGACACTGCCATAGCTTTTTAAATTGCCTCTTTTTTCCGCAAAAGGCACAATAGCAAGGCTGGGTTTTTCCTGCTTTTCTTTTTCTACGGCAGGCGTATTCTGCTTCGATGGTTCTGACGCTGCAGTAACCAAATGAACTGTTTTCTTTAAGGTTGAACAGCCGGATACGCCCATCAAGGCAGCAATGAATAATAAACGTAATACCATTCTCTTTTCCTTATTGGCTCTCTTCCATGGTGGCTAACGTCGCGCCTACGTCTACGCTCAGGCCTTCCGGTGTAAAAACTTCCAAAAGTTTGCCTGTTGCAGGGCTCGGCAAGTTAAAGGTTGCCTTATCAGTGGTAAACTCAACCAAATCCTCGCCTTTTTTTACCGTTTGCCCTGCCTGAAAATACCAATAAGACACCGTGGCTTTGGTTATCCCTTCACCTAACTCCGGTAATGTAACTTTAAGCATAGTTATCCTCCTTACTAAAAACACTGGTAAATGCCGCGGCTAATCTTTCTTTAACTTCGTCCATTTTTAAAACCTGCTGCTTTTTTAGCTGCTGCATTGACGTTACCATTATATCCTGACCGCAAGGGCGAATCAAGGAAAATAAACCCATATCACCATTAACATTTAAACTCATGCCATGGTAGGTTACCCAATGGCTAATCGCGATACCGATAGAAGCAATCTTGCGTTCATTAACCCAGACACCGGTTAAACCAGCCTTCCTCTGGCCATGAATACCATACTCTTTAAGTAAAAGTATGGCTGTTTCTTCTAAGTTTCTTAGGTAACGATGGATATCTTTCTGTAATAACCGTAAATCAAAGAGTGGATAGGCTATCAATTGGCCGGGCATGTGCAAAGTAACATCCCCACCCCTATCGCTATAGGCAATCTCTATCCCTTGCGCCTTAACTTCATCTAAAGGCCGAAGGATATTCTCCCGCTTCGCCAACCTCCCGGAAGTTATAACCGGAGGATGTTCGCATAATAACAGTGTGCTCTTTCTTCTTGCGGCATAAATTTCTTGCAGAAGATTTTTCTGAAGCAAAAAACATTCCTGATACCCAATGGCCCCTAAATCCATAACCTCAAAATTAAATACTTCCCTGGCCGTATTTTCTTTAGCTATAGCAGAGACTACAATATCCATACTTAATGAAGCAATGTTTCGGCGATTATTTCAGAAATTGTGGGGTGGGCAAAGATGGTATCGCGAATGTGACGCAGTTGCAAGCCGTTATTAAGCGCTACAGTTAAGACGTGGATTAACTCTGTAGCCTTTGGGCCAATGATGCTTGCCCCAAGCAGGTTTTCGTCCTTATCCGCGATGATTTTTATAAAACCGTCCATTTCATCTATCACATAGCTCATACCAAGAGCCCTAAAATCAAATTTTTTGATAATAATCTCCGGGTATTTCTTTCTCGCTTCTTCCTCCCTTAATCCTACAGTCGCAATCTCCGGGTTGGTGAAAATACCGGCGGGAATAGCCTTATAACTAACCTTTTCCTTATTGTTTGCCAGCATGTTTTTTACGGCAAGCCGGCCTTCATAACTTGCCGCGTGAGCTAAAAGGTAACCCCCGATACAATCGCCCGCGGCATAAATAGTCGGAATATTTGTCTGCAGAAACTCATTGACCATAATTTTACTACGCTCTTTTTGAATATCAAGTGCCCCGTCCCAACAATCACTCTGGGGAACCCTGCCCACACACAGAAGCACTTTCTCATAACTATTAAAGTCTAAAGTACTGGCATCGGTCTTGAGTGAAATCTTAGCTCCCTTTTTCTTTAAGGCTACTTCTATCTTCTTGGCAACCTCTTTATCAATACCGGGGAGCAGATTCTCCGTCAATTCAACAATCTCCACCTTAGAGCCTAAAGTAAGAAACACCTCCGCGAACTCACAGCCAATCACCCCTCCCCCGATAATTAAAAGGCTCTCAGGTAACATTGTAAGCCCTAAGGCCTCGGTGCTTGAGATAATTTTATTACCGTCAAATTTTATGCCGGGCAGTTCCATAGGCCTTGAGCCTGTGGCAATAAGAATATATTTGGTTTTCAGTACCTGGCCATTAACCTCAATCTTAGTGGGTGTCTTTATCCTGGCAGAGCCGGTAATCAAATCAATCTTATTCACCTTCACCAAGGATTCTATCCCTGACTTAAGGTGGCTAATAACCTCGGTTACTCTAAGATTAAGCTGCTGTAGATCGACGCTTACCGCGCCAACGCTTATGCCGAATTTTGCTGATTTTTTAAATTGCGAAAGGAGTTTCGTGGTATTAAGCAGGGTTTTGGTAGGAATACAGCCGTAATTAAGGCAGGTGCCGCCTAAGGCATCCCTTTCAATAAGTGCCGTTTTAAAGCCATGTTTACTCGCGTATTCAGCCGCGCTAAAACCTGCCCAGCCCGCGCCAATAACGATCAAATCATACATAAGGATTAACCACTCAGGTTTATACTATTCACAAAAGCATTATAGTTATAGCATACATTTACTTATTTGCAAATGAAAATGTGGCAGGATTAGGATTTGCGGATAATTAAAGCAAGGCCAACAATTTCACTCCAGGCGGCTGTTGACGGAACGCTTATAGTAGCACTGCCTACACTCGATACTGAACCGCTAAGGAGCTTAAGTCCGGTGCGCGGGTCATACCACTCGTAGGTATAACTTCCCGAAGGCAGGGTTATTTTGACAGGGGTAGTTGTCTTGCTCCCCCAAAAATAGGCTAAATATTCAGAGCCGGGCTTCGCGATAAGCTGTTTATTAGTTCCCGAAGGCCCTTGCGTGATTAAAGAATCATATTCGTTTCCATTAGCGTCAACGGGAGACATTTCCCAGAATTTGAGCGTTTCAACAACATTTCTAAGAGTTTGCAGTCTTTTTGCTCCAGCGACCCAACCCTGGTCGGTTGTTATGCGGTTGCTGTCGTCTTCGTAAAGGGCGAAGTAACCGCCGGACAGGAAAATTCCCCAGGCGAAACGGGTTTGCAAGTCAAGGTTAGTTCCGTAGAAATCGCCGGATTCATTATTACTTAAAACCTTCCCCTTGGTCTGGGCGTTATGAAGCAGGTCGGAAAGCGTCTGAGGGTTAGTATTATAAAAATGAAAATTCATCACGTCTATATACGCTTTATCCCAAAAATACTGGATACCGGTTGTGTTCGTTCCGGATCCTCCATGGCTGTGCGTCGCAACAGGACGAGACGTTAATGAATCAATGCGCCGCGCCCAATTCAAAGCCCACGGGTAAACATTGTCTATGATCGCCGAATTCGGGAACTCATTGTCAATTTCAAAATAGACATTGTTAAACCCTCCCAACTCGGCCACTGTTTTGTCCACCAATGCTTGCTGATAATCTTTTAATGTCTTGCCGCTATAAGAAACAGCGGGGTAATTCAGATTAAAGTATTCAGGGATAAAATGACCGTTGGCGTTGACGCTGAAAACTCCGTTTGTGTTAAAGTTTTTGTTAAAAGCTTCTCTAAATGTCGAATTTGACCAATTAGCAGCCGGATGGATATCATTGGCTGCGAAAATGGTAATTTCTACTACGATATCGCGACTTTTCGCCGCGGTAATAAAATCTTTTACTCTTTGCCAATAAACCGTATTCCATTGGTCAAGATTATGCTTGCCGTTGGAGTATTGCCAAGGAGATAAAAATGATTCTCCTCCAAACCAGGGATAAATCCAAATGCGAGTTTTATTGATTCCGTACTGGACGAATTTGTCCAAAGCCGCTTTGTAATCGACTGAGGGATCAACAGCTAATTCCTGGGTGTCAAAACCGACCAAATATTTGTATTGGCCGTTATAGGTAAACCATCTGCCAACCCGTTGGAGGCCTTGGGAAGAAACTGTGTTATTATAACTTATCGTAATCGTATCTGTGCCGCTATTACCCGCCGCGTCTTTGGCGGAAACCGTAATGACATTATCACCTGAAACTAAACTTATATTAGCGACGCTCCAAGAGGCCGTTCCAATAGCAGTGCCTGAGCCACCCTTACTATTTGTCCAGGTAACAGTGGTTACCCCTATATTGTCCGAGGCGGATCCGGATAAATTGATAGTTGCTGTGGTAGTGGTGGAGGTGCTATTGGTTGTCGGAGTGGTGATGGCAACTGCCGGAGCCGTGGTGTCGGTGGTGGTTGTGCCGGATTTTTTAATATAAAGCACGGCAGCCCCCGCAAATGGAGCCGTAAAAGATTTATTACCAGCAACAGCTGTGAATGTTCCGGATGAAGCAATAATCCCTGTCACCGGATTAAACCATTCGTAATTGTAGCCGCCAGCCGCCAGATTGACGGTAAAGGCTGTATTGGAAATGGGTTGATAGATTAAATATTCGTTACCTACACTGGCCAAACAATACGCCGTGGAAGAGAGGCTGTTTTGCGGCGTCATGGCTATTAAATTAATTTTATTAGCATAGGTCAATGTATATCCCATGGCGTAACGGGCCGGCACTGGTGGAGTGTCTGCCCAAGAGGCAGTATAATCATCGGGGCTTATCTTACTATTAGGTAGAACTTCCAGGTAAATGGTGTTATAACCTCTTGTAAAACTTTTCCATACCCAGTTTCTGGCAAACCCGCTGTCGGATGTAGAATCAGCTTCATAGAGGGCGCGGCCAATATGGTCGGTGTCTAAAAGTATAACCTTATTTCCGGTTGTAGCCGGCGGGTTGCCGGCGTAGGGAGTGGTCTTACTGCTATAGGCGTCCGCGTTTGGTGATATCCAATCAGCTGGGCTATTAAATAATTCTGGATTATTTTGGCCATAAAATCCCGTCTTTCCGACAGGATGCTGCTTTGGCTTACTTTTTTCATAGGTTTTTATAAAATTAATCATATAGTCTTGCCAATCGCTGGAACTTAACGAGCTTTCATTTGAGATCTCATAGAGGACATTATCCAGATCATTAACAGTGTCAATAACCTTGCGGACATACGCCTCTTGGAGTGCTAAGGTTTTGGGAACTGACAGGGTGTGCGTTTCATCACCGTTATTATTGTTATCGGTGTCGCCATCAATTCCGTTTATATTGTTGGTTACGTTGTATGGATGATGACGCCAGGCGTAGTCTGGCCTAACGCTAAATCCCTCAAAAAGCATGATGTCGACATAAATACCCTTGTCTCGAGCGGCTATCACTCTTGAGCGCAGCCTGTCAAAATAGGATTGATTGAATTTATTAACATCAAATTTCAGTTTTCCGTCATTAGATGTTCCCGGGCCCGTGCGTTGATAGATCGTGGGCGAATGATATCTCGAAAATGGCGATCCACTCTTTGAGGAGCCATTGCTTCTGGTGTTTTCAAACATCCAAAGGCGGATACAATTGTGATTATATTTTTTTAAAAAATTTAAATAATCAGTGAAGACAAATGCAGCCGGCGGATCGCTAAACCCTAAATCCTGAAAGTTTCCCCATGAATTAGAACCGGTTAGATAGATGGCCTTTCCAGTACTGTTAGTGAAATAGCGGGGGTTAGCGGAACTGACTTTCAGAGTATTGTTGGTTGCTACAACTGTGCATGTTACCGTAATCACATCTGCTGTGAAGTTACCGGCCGCGTCCTTGGCCGTTACCGTAATTACATTATCCCCGGACTGAAGCGCGATGTTTGAAATTGACCAATTGGTTGTCCCTACAGCCGTGCCTAAGCCGCCTTTACTGTTTGTCCAACTGACACTCGTTACTCCTGCATTATCCGACGCTGTACCGCTTGGGCTGATAGTACTTTGGGTAGTTGAATAGGTGCTGGCTGAAGTGGGCGAGGTTATTGCAATAGTTGGAGCCGTTGTATCGGTAGCCGTAACTAAGGAGATCGAATCCAGATACACTGCTGAGACATTGCCTGCGGCATCTTTATACCACACATATACAGCCTTAGTGCCCGCTCCGCTCGTTACAGTATAGGAAACAGTTTTCGTTAAGTTGGGAGTAGCGGTAACTGAAACCCATCCTGCGTTAGATGCTAACGGAACCGTGGCACTATTGGAAAGATAATAACCCGTGACTCCGATGTTATCCGATGCAGAGAGCGTCAGGGTAACCGCTGTTGAAGCAGTTGAAGATGCGCCACTATTAATGCTTATTGAGCCGCTGGGTTTGGTTGTGTCTGCGGCAGTTACTGTGGTAAAGGACATTTCAGCGCCATTACTAGTTCCTACGCTATTAGTAGCTACTACGCGATAATAATATTTAGTGGCTGCGGTTAATCCGCTTAAGGCAGCGCTCACTGCTGTATTGCTTGAGCCGCTGAGTGCCTGATTGGCAGTCTTTCCGGTATAACTTCCTGAGGCTGTGCCATATTGGAAGTATGCGGTCGTAGACAAACCATTGGGATTGACACTGCCATTGAGTGTAACTGAAGTTGAGGCGATATTCGCGCTTGAGCCGGTAGTTGCCGTTGGCACAACAGCAGATGAAGATACTTTTAAATAGAGGACCGCATCACCGCTAAAAGGAGCAGTGAAGCTTCTGTTTCCGGCGCTGACGCTCAAAGATCCGGTTGATGCGATAGCGCCGTTAGAAGGATTAAACCATTCATAACTATACGTCCCGGCTATGAGATTTACCGTAAAAGAAGTATTAGATGCCGGCTGATAGGCTAGATACTCTTTTCCTGAATTTACAAGGGCGTATTTGGTCGATGAAATTGTTTCGCTGGGCACCATGGATGCTAAATCTGTAAATTTATTGGCATAAGTTAGTGTATAACCCATAGTTCTCCGGATAGGATCATATATGGGATCAAGTGTGCCGTTATACCGTCCCTGTATTACGGATTTATGTGGATCCATAAAAATCGGATGATTTCCGCGTGCAAATGTTTTCCAGACCCATTTTTTCATATCTTCGGCATCGGCTGGCTCTGAAAATCCCCAAATACCATAATGATCTGTATCACTGATAACAACTTTGCCACTGTAATTCGCCGGGCCGCCTTCTATGTAAGCATCCCAATCAGGGGAAATCCAATCAGCTGAACTTGAAAGCATACTTGTTTCCCCAATGCCCCATCCTCCCGTCATTCCGACGAGATGTTTTTTAGGTTTGCCGGATTCATATGATTTTACATAGTTAATCATCTCCTTATGCCATTGAACGGCCGCCGCTGTGCCACCGGGTTCGTTCATAACCTCCCAAATGAGATTGTCGACATCATTGAGGGTATCTATAAACTTGCGTGCCAGTTTTCTCTGAATCTCAAGAGCCGCGGGGTTACTTGTGAAAAATGAAGAGCCATTGTTTGTATTGAACGCGTTTGCCAATTCAGCGTTGATGTTATTGCCAGGATACCATGCCGAAGAAGAAAACTTTTCCCTCATCGAATTATACGATCCAAAAAACATTATAGACGCATACATGCCGCGTTCTTGAATTTTAAGAACCCTTCTTCTGACCATATCAAAGTACGATTGCTCAAAATTGGTCAGGTCAAATTTGAGAAATCCGTCAGTGGCAATGCCGGGCCCGGTGCGTTTCCATGGATGAGGCTTCCATGTGAGATAGCTGATACCTACCCATAATCTTGTGAAATTATGCCCATGAGACTGCATCCAGTCTAAATACTTATCAAAGTCAGCATCGCTCATCAAGGGATTATATTCATCCTGATGGATGTTAAACCAAATATGAGATCCCGTAAGATAAACAGCTTTACCTTGCACGTTCATAAGATATCTTTGATTTGATGGGTGGATTTTAAGAGGCTGACTAATGGCGGTTTGTTGGGTTACTTTTATTATGTCTGTGGAAATGTTATTAGCCGAGTCTTTGGCAGTAACGGTAATAATGTTCTCGCCGCTGTACAAGCTCATATTGGCAATTGACCAATTGGTTGTTCCTACGGCTGTGCCTGAGCCGCCTTTACTGTTTGTCCAACTGACACTCGTTACTCCTGCACTATCCGACGCTGTACCGCTTAAGCTAATAGTACTTTGGGTAGTTGAATAGCTGCTGGCTGAAGTGGGTGAGGTTATTGCAATAGTCGGGGCCGTTGTATCGGTAGTCGTAACTAAGGAGATAGAATCCAGATACACTGCTGAGACATTGCCTGCGGCGTCTTTATACCACGCATATACGGTCTTGGTGCCTGCGCCGCTTGCTAAAGTATAGGAAACATCCTTGCTTAAACTAGTTACAGAACTCACTGAAACCCACCCTACTGCGGATGCCAACGGAGTGATAGCACTGCTAGAAAGATAATAACCCGTGACTCCGATGTTATCCGTTGCAAAGAGCGCCAAGGTAACCGCGGTTGAAGCCGTTGAAGATGCGCCACTGTTAATGCTTATTGTACCGCTGGGTTTGGTTGTGTCTGCGGCAGTTACTGTGGTAAAGGACATTTCAGCGCCATTACTAGTTCCTACGCTATTAGTAGCTACTACGCGATAATAATATTTAGTGGCTGCGGTTAATCCACTTAAGGCAGCGCTCACTGCTATACTGCTTGAGCCGGTGAGTGTCTGATTAGCAGTCTTTCCGGTATAGTTTCCTGAAGCTGTGCCATATTGAAAGTATGCTGTCGTAGACAAACCCTTGGGATTTACACTGCCTGAAAGAGTTGCGGAACTGGAGGTAATGTTAGACGCGGAACTCGTGGTTACCGTGGGAGCACTTCCCGAAGAAAGAGTATAACTTACCGTAAGGGTATCGTTTGCGTTATTACTCGCCGCGTCTTTGGCGGTAATGGTGATTACGTTGGAACCGGAAACAAGAGCAATGTTGGCGATTGACCATGAGGTTGTCCCGGAAGCCGTTCCCGAAGTACTGTTAGCGGAGTTTTTCCACGTTATGGATGTTACTCCCACGTTATCTGAGGCGCTGCCGGAAAGACTAACGGTTGATTGAGTGGTGGAATAGGTAGCATTGCTGGTTGGTGATGCGATAGTAACGGTTGGAGAGGTGGTGTCGGAAGTTCCTCCCGCAAGAGTAAGAATATAACCTACGCCGGCTGCCGTATTGGTTTTCGCGTCAGTCGGAATGGCTACTGAGCTTTTCAGCCTGATTTCGTTGCCTGAAATAGTAATATCGCCGCTCCCATCAGTTGTTTCCTTGAAATAACTATCCACCCGAAAAATGCTTTGAACCGTTTCCCCGGAATTTAATTTTATGACGCCGTTATGCGTGTTGAAGACCGCGAAAAGCTTTCCGGTTTTCCAATGACGGGAATAAATGACATTGGCATCCGCGTAGCTCCTCGGGCTTTGATATATACTTGCGTCCCACGAACGGCTTGATAAAGGAACATTGCTTAAATTATCCCAGTTAGGCAAAACACGGATAAGCTTGAGGCGGGGAGCCACGTTTTCAATGGTGTCTTTGTCTATCCCCAGTTTTCCCATCCTGCCGAACCAATTATACCATGCGCCATTTATGCCAGCCTTGGCTGCAATAAGCCGGTTTCCATACTCGCTGGAATTATTCAATGGCTGAGTCGAACCAACCATGTCTTTGGTGATATTTATCCCGGAATTAAAGTTTCTGGCATCATCCACAAATTCGGTACCCCCAAATTCCTGAAATAACATATCAGGCGTTAACTCATTTTTATCTGCTCTGTCTTTTATTTGCTTTATCCATTCATCATCCCAATCGTCACGATACAATCTTGCCGGTTCGTGTATCAATTTAGAATTAGGAAACGCTTGCTTCATTCTTGTCTTTAGTTGTTTATAAAAAGCCGCCAAACCATCTTGATATGTTGCGTATTCATGAGTAATGCCACTATGTAACAAGCTAGAGTCTGACCCTGTCCAATAACTTATATTCACCCAGCTGTTCGCGCCGTCTTTCCATATATGAAAATCGCCTTTAAGTCTTGGCACATCAAACATAACTCCGGCAAAAGTAAATCCAATACTTGTATCCTCAAAAGATTTAGCCGCAAGAATGATTTTTTCAACCGCATAATCAATAACAGCTTGCTGTTGATAATCAAGCATTGCATATGGCCTATCCCCTGCGCCATCAAACCATCCTGTAGCTAAATTATTTGGAAATGCTTCACTGCTCTTCCATACCATATATTTCTCATAAAAATCCTTTTCCGCTGTTGTGTATGAACGGGTCAAAGGAAGGGTAGAATTATATCCCTGGAATAAATATTGTTTATTCCAGTAAGGATTTACGAGATAGAACTTCAGTCCAGCCCGTTCAGTTATCCAACTGTAACCACTAGGAGCGGCAAGATTGTTTATTCCAATGTAATCATATCCCATCTGCTTGGCATATTTGATATGATCTTGAGGGGCGTTGTGCCAGGCTACCGCGAAGAAATTTTTCCAGCCGTTATCCGATGTTGTTGTCCTCGTTACCGTTATCGTAGCTGTTTTACTATTTCCCGCCGCGTCTCTGGCGGTAGCGGTGATAATGTTCTCGCCGCTGTACAAGCTGATATTGGCAATTGACCAGGTGGTTGTGCCCGCCGCTGTTCCCGATCCGCCTTTACTGTTTGTCCAACTGACACTCGTTACTCCTGCACTATCCGACGCTGTACCGCTTAAGCTAATAGTACTTTGGGTAGTTGAATAGGTGCTGGCTGAAGTGGGCGAGGTTATTGCAATAGTTGGGGCCGTTGTATCGGTAGTCGTAACTAAGGAGATAGAATCCAGATACACTGCTGAGACATTGCCCGCGGCATCTTTATACCACACATATACAGTCTTAGTGCCCGCGCCGCTCGTTAAAATATAGGAAACAACCTTGCTTAAACTGGTTACAGAACTCACTGAAACCCAGCCTACTGCAGATGCCAACGGAGTGATGGCACTACTAGAAAGATAATAACCCGTGACTCCGCTGTTATCCGTTGCAGAGAGCGTTAGGGTAACGGCGGTTGAAGTCGTTGAAGATGCGCCACTATTAATGCTTATTGAGCCTGTAGGTTTAGCTGTATCAGATGATACTGAATACGTCACCGTGATAGTATCTGCCCGCGTATTGCCCGCGGCGTCTTTGGCGGTGACGGTAATGTTGTTGGTTCCAGAAATCAAAGAGACGCCGGCGATTGACCAATTTGCTGTTCCGCTGGCAATACCTGAGCCGCCTCGATTGTTGCTCCATGTTACGCTCGTTACTCCTACACTATCCGAAGCTGTTCCGCTAATATTTATAGTGCCTCGGCTTGTAGTATACGCGCTGGATGAAGTCGGGTTAGTAATGGTTATACTTGGCAAGATGGTATCTGCAGTAGTAGTTTTAGGAACAAGCCTCGCGTTTGCCCAATCAGCATGGTCATCGGTCTTCCCATTACCAGAATCAGTAACTATAAGCTTTAAGGTATTCTTTCCGCTTATGGTAACATTCACCTGTTTGGTAGCAGACGCGCAGGCCATTGCCCCGCTGTCGTATAATTTAACTCCATCAGCCCAAACCTGAAACGTCACAGAGCCGCTCTTTTCCGCTTCATCATCTACGCCGATATCAGAAAGAAAAGTTGTGTAAAGGCCGTTTAAGGCATACACGATTTCAGAATAGGCGTGAACGCCTAAACCTTTGCTATAGGTAATACCGTTAAGGGTGATGGTTTTGCCATCATTAGAACCGGTCTCTCCATTACTCTTATCCTTTTCCACCGGCCCCCAGCCATTAATGACCGATGTCCATACCAGATTACTTAAATACGTAACAGAAGATAGTGTCTGGCTTGAAAGAACAAGATTGCCAAAACCCGAGGTGTTTTTATAGTTTTTAGTTACTGTCCCGTCGTTATTCCAGCCTACCGATTCCTGTAAATCTCCCCCTGTATCATCATCATTGGCCTGAATGTCAAAGCCTATAGTCATATTGGCTGAAGGCGTAGCGCCTACATTACTCCAAGGCACCGCAATCTCAACGGTATAACCACCGGTAATATTGCTGACACCATGCAAAACACCTGTTCCGTTCTGCAGGGCAGAAAAACTTGTATCATTCCAGCCTTTCACAAACTGCCTGTCGTAAACATCATAAGTAGTAGATTTACTGTTATTCGGGTCAATATATACCTCCACCGAATCATCCCACCACGTGTCTTTTGAATCGTTGATAAGCTTATCATCTATAACTTTAAAAGCTATGTAGAGATACTTATCATCCCATAAAGTGCCAAAGGTCGCGGTGTTGTCGGGGTTACCGCTTAAAACTTTAGTCACACTTTCATTAAGGCTCCACACTGATTCGTTTAATTTACCATCAATGGTTATAGCGCTTAGAGTCTTCTTGGCGGTTGTAGTTTTACGTATGGTTTGGGTAGCGCTAGTCGTAAAACTCATCTCAGCGCCATTGGTGGTTCCGACACTGTTGGTAGCCACTGCACGGTAATAATACTTCGTGTTAGCGGTTAATCCGCTTAACGCAGCGCTCACTGCTATACTGCTTGAGCTGGTGAGTGTCTGACTGGCGGTCTTACCGGTATAACTTCCTGAGGTTGTGCCGTATTGGAAGTGGGCGCTGCTGCTTAAACCATGGGCATTGACTATCCCGTTCAGCCTGGCTGCAGCCTGATTTATATTGGTTGCTTGCGTTGTGGTTACTGTCGGGACCAGGCTTGAACTATTATACGTTAGCGTAAGCGTGTCATAACCGATATTACCTGCCCTATCTCTTGCGATTACTTTAATCACATTATCATTAGCTTGTAAGCTTATGCCGGTAATTAACCAACCAGTAGTTCCTGAAGCATTGCCGCTACCGCCTCTGTTATTGCTCCAGGTTATATTGCTTATTCCGCTGGCTGAGTCTAAGCTGCTGCCTCCTATGGTAATGCTGCTATTGAGCGCGGTATACGTGCTCGCAGAGGTAGGATTGGTAATATTAACACTGGGGGCTATGGTATCTAGGATAATGCTATCGCTGGTAATACTTGAGACACTACCTGCGACATCCTTATACCAGCAATAAATGTACTTATAGCCCTCTCCTATATTTAACGTATAGCTTATATTCGTGCTATAGTTGGTAATTGAGTTAACTGCTACCCAGCCGCTTGCGTTAGCTAAAGGCGTCAGAGAGCTATTTAACACATAGTAACCTGTAATCCCCGTATTGTCTGTAGCATTCAGACTTAAGGTTACATTCGCTGTATTCGTATAACTTGCCCCATTATTAATACTCACCCTGCCGATAGGAGCTGTGGTATCTAGAATAATGCTATCACTGGCTGCGTTTGATATCTTGCCTGCGGCATCCTTATACCAGGCATAGACCGTGCGTTCGCCGCTAGTGCTGCCTAAATAATAGGATAGATTATGGTTGTAATTAGTTACTGGCGCAATATATACCCATCCTGTACCAGTTACACTTGGGATAGTTGAATTCATTGATAGATAATACCCGGTTACTCCCTTATCATCGCTGGCGCTTAATCCTAAAGACGCTATTGCTGACCTGGTATGGCTTGTCCCGTTATTAATAGTTATCCTTCCGCTGGGAATTGCGATATCAGCTGTATACATTGCAAATACAGTATCTGTTGCCCTATTGCCTGCCCTATCCGTTGCGGTTACGGTAATGGTGTTATTGCCTCCTGGTAAGCTTATCCCGGGAATTGACCATATAGTTGTTCCTGTAGCATTACCTGAGCCGCCTCGGTCGTTACTCCAGCCTATTGTATTTATCCCGCTTGTACTATCCGAAGCACTTCCTCCTACTGTTATCGTTGCGTTTATGGCATTATAGGTTGCATTTACCGTTGGGATGGTGATAGTTACCGTAGGCAGAGACGTATCCAGCGTAATGTAATCACTCGTCGTTGAGGATATCCTTCCTGCTCCATCCTTGTACCAGCAGTAGACTGGCTTTGAGCCATCGTTTCCAGTAAGAGTGTAATTTACATTAGCGGTGTAGTTAGCAGATGTAGTTACCTGTGCCCAGCCGGTTGCGTTTAATACTGGTACCGTTGCATTAGCTGCTACGTAATACCCGCTTACTCCCACATTATCGCTTGCGCTCAACCGTATGCTTACGGCAGTACTATTGGTATAGTTTGCGCCGTTGTTGATACTGATATTTCCAATAGGTGCTATGGTATCGCTCAATGAGGCGGTGATAAAATTCATCTGATTGCCATAGGCTGTGCCTGCGCTGTTAGTGGCTGCTATCCTGTAGTAATACTTCGTATTCGCGCTTAAGGCGCTCAGGCTTGTGCTGATTGTGGTATTAGTAGTGCCGTTTATTATTCGTGACGCGGTGGTACCGGTGTATGAGCTCGCGTTTGTGCCGTAGTGGAAGTATGCGGTCGTAGATAAACCATTGGGATTGGCACTGCCAGAAAGAGTCGCGGAAGTTGCAATAACGTTGTTAGCGGGTTGAGTGGCTACTGTAGGGCTAGCGCCGGGAGTGGCGTTATAGGTTACGGTAATGGTATCGCTTGCGGTGTTGCCCGCGGCGTCTTTGGCGATAACGATAATGGTATTGGTTCCGGAAATAAGCGAGATATTGGAAACTGACCAACTGGCCGTGCCTGAGGCTGTTCCCGAGGCATTATTAGCGGAGTTCTTCCATGTTATGGATGTTACTCCTATATTATCAGAAGCGCTGCCGGAAAGATTCATCGTTGAGGTTGTTGAAGTATAGGTACTGGCGGTGGTCGGAGAATTAACTTCTACTACAGGCTGAGTTGTATCATTAGGAAGAGTGGTATTAGGAGAAACTGTTGTTCCTGGCGGGGGGAGTTTCCTTATGCCTCCCCAGGTGCCTACATACACATAACTGTCATGAGGGTTGACTCCGATGCCGTTAATGCCTGTATCATTAAGGTTGAAATTAATTGTTTCCCATGTATTTCCGCCGTCAATTGAACGAAATATGGTTTTATTATCATGGCCAGCGATTCCCAGATTGCCGACATAAACCACTTTATCATTATTCGGATCAGTGGCAATAGACATAAAAGAAAACCATCCCCATCTATCTTTTAACAATCCGTTATTTTCATTTCTTAAAAGAGGGGCAGATGTTCCGTTTATAACATATACACCGACTCCCCTCTTTCCTAAATAAATTTTATCCGGGTTTACCGGTGATACCGCGATATGTCTTACACTATTGTTAGGGGTGGGGATTTCCTGATATGGCGAACTCCAGGTAGCGCCGCGATCCAGAGATTTATATATTTTTATCCCGGTTGAACCAGAGCCTATGGAGTAAACAATATCTCCATTACCCCAATACACCGCGTCAACACTGCGCGAAAGCTTGACCCATGTCGTGCCGCCATCTATGCTTCTAAATGGCCCTGCATATATTACATAAGGATTTGTCGGGCTAAATGTTATAAGTTTATCCCCATAACCTGAATATTGGCTTTGGAGCGCTGTGCCTGAGATTTGCTGCCATGTTTTTCCTTTGTCCTTGGAAACCGTAAGAATCTCCTCGGTATGACTGCCAAGGGCGCCGACAATCGTATCTTCGGTAGCGCCATAACCGACAGCCACTCCGTAACCGCGGCTCTCAAAAGTCCCCGCCGGCCAATTAGGCGTTTTATAGCTGGTAAAGGTGTACTCGTTGTCTTCGCTGAAATAAATTCCCCTATCCGGATTATTGGTGGCAAACCCCCTGGCTTTGTTTTTATCCCAGGAAAAAAGAGAAAAAGACATGCCAGCCATAGCGGTATAACCAGCGTTGGAATAACGCCAGTTGGCTCCGCCGTCCGTGGTTTTCTTGACCACGCCCGGCCCGGCAAAAAAGAGAGCGATGTTTTTATCGGCCGGATGCATCGCGATGGGGCCTCCCATGAACTCGCACCAACTGTCACTATCTCCGGCAAAACGCACACTCAAAGAGCCAGCCACCCAGCCGTATGGATTTTTCTCATCCATACTTTGAGCTGTTTGCCAGGTAACACTGGATGCCGAAGCATTATGGGTATAATAAAAATCTTTCTGCCAGTCGCCGGCTCCATAGGTTCTCTTCGCGAAACTAACAAAGACGTAATTGGGGTCAACCGGGCTCATCGCCATCCAGGCAGTGTCTTTTGTGGCAATGGAGTGAGTGAATGAAGCGGTAAAAGTAAACCCTCCGTCCGTTGACTTCATAATTCTATTGGACTTGTCTCCGGCGAACATTATGAGAGGATTATTAGGGTTGATGAGTACAACGGTGACAACGCCGGTAAGCCCGCTGCCTATGTTGGTTACACCCCCGGAAGAGGTAACCTTTTTAAGGCCGCCGGCGGCGCCAACATATATGATTGAGTTATCCGTTGGATGCATTGTGACCGCGTAAATTCGTCCGACGGCCGCGTAATTTGCAACAGTAGACCATGTATCCCCCCCATCGGTTGATCGTAACAAACCTTCTTCATCGGTTCCGGCGTAAATAGTATTACTACCGGCAAAAGCGATGGTTATAGCTCCCCAATCCCCACTCATACTTCCATAAAATGTTCTTTTGACCAGCGACCAGTTTTCCCCGCCGTCAAGTGTCCGGTATATCCCAAGAGGCATTAACGATCGGTTAGTGCTATTCTTCCAAAGAGAAGTGTATTGGGCGCCGGTGGCAAAAACTCTGTTCTCATTATTGGGGTCCACCGCGATGGAAATGATTCCGTTGGAATTTATCCCTTTTCCTTTTCTTTGCCAGGTCGTGCCGCCATCAACGCTTTTCCAGATAGTATCCGTATCAACTCCCAGATACGCGATATTGGGATTGGATGGAGCATAGGTAATAGCATGAATAAACTGCATTCCTTCCCCGCCGGCGGGAGTGATACCCTTACTCTCAAGATAGTATCTTAACGCCTTTGTGGTGATTGGCACCTGCTGCCACTGATTTCCTGATTGCGTCGTTTGGCTTCTCGTCACCGTTAATGTATCCGTCGCTTGGTTATTGGCCGCGTCTATGGCGGTGACGGTGATGGTATTGGTTCCGGAGACAAGCGAGATATTAGAAATTGACCAGCTGGTGATGCCTGAGGCTGTGCCCGAAGTATTGTTGGCGGAATTGGCCCAGGTAACAGAAGCTACTCCCACATTGTCGGAGGCGGTGCCGGAAAGAGTTACAGTTGATTGAGTGGTAGAGTGGGTGGCGTTGGTTGTCGGAGAAGAAATGATTATGCTTGGCGCAGTAGTATCAGCTCCACCGGAGGTATTCAATGTTATAGAATCATTGTAGGTTATGGAAACATTATTGGCTGTGTCTTTATACCAGGCATAGACGGTTTTAGTGCCATCACCGCTGGTTAAGGTATGGGAAACACTCTTGCTCAGGCTGGTTACCGATGCCACCGATACCCATCCACTTGCAGAAGCCGAAGGAGCTGTTGAGCTGTTAGAAAGATAATAACCAGTTACACCCACAGTATCAGTCGCCGACAGCGCCAGGGTAACGCTGGCTGAAGTCGTAGACGCTGCGCCATTGTTAATGTTTAGTGAGCCTGTAGGTTTGGTTATGTCCGCGGCAGTTACGGTGGTAAAAGACATCTCAACGCCATTAACAGTACCTGCGCTGTTAGTAGCTACTACCCGGTAATAGTATTTCGTAGCCGAAGTTAACCCCGTCAGGTTTGCGCTTACTCCTATAGCACTTGTGCCGCTTAAGGTCTGGTTTGCAGTCTTACCGGTATAACTTCCTGATGTTGTGCCATATTGGAAGTATACCGTCGTAGATGCGCCATTGGGATTGACTGTCCCGCTTAGCGTCCCAGAGCTTAAGGTAATATTCGCGCTTGAGCCGGTAGTTGCCGTCGGCGCAACAGCTGATGAAGATACTTTTAAATAAAGGACCGCATCACCGCTAAAAGGAGCGCTAAAAGATTTATTGCCAGCTGCTACAGTTACGCTGCCGCTATTTGCGATTTGGCCGGTAGAAGGATTAAACCATTCATAACTATAAGTCCCGGCTATGAGATTTACCGTAAAAGAAGAATTAGATGTCGGCTGATAAATTAAATATTCATTGCCCGGATTGGCTAAAGCGTAAGTTGTTGACGTCAAATCTCCTCTGGGAATCATAGAAGCTAGGTTCATCTTTTTTGCGTAAGTGTTGGTGTATCCCATAGCTTTCTGACCTAGAGGAAGCAGGGGATTATTAGGGTCGTTCCAGCTTTTACCAACCCAACTAGGAATGCCGTTTTGGGTAGCTTCCATATTAATCGGGTTGTGCCCACGGACAAAACTCTTCCAGAACCATTGGGTATCTGCCGGGCCGCCGAAAATATGGTCAGTATCCAGAATGCTCACTTTTGTCGCAGGCGCGGGCAATGGATTTGTTTTAGGGTTTTGTGTGATGGAATCCCAGCCAAGCGATACCCAGTCGGCCGGACTCTTTAAAAGATACGATGTGTCGTCAATGGCATCGCCACCCCCATCCGACGTCATTCCCACAGGATGCTGTTTGGATTTTGTGGCCTCATATTTTTTAATGAGATTAATCATAGAGTACTGCCACTGCACGGAATCAACTTTTGCCTCATTGATGATTTCATAAAGAACGTTATCAAGGTCATTGACCGTATCTATTACTTTCTTCACATACGCCTCCTGAAACGCAAGAAGCGCCCCGTTCTGGAGTGTTTCCACTTCTATGGGAACTCCATCACCATTCGAATCACCGTTGATCCCGTTTATGTTATTTGCTGAATTGTAGGGGCTATACATCCATTGGCTATAACGAGCGGGAAGAAACAGTATTATGTCTACGTAAATTCCTTGGTCTCGCGCCGCGATCACTCGCGAGCGAAGCCGATCAAAATATGCCTGATTCAATTTATTGAAATCGTACTTTAATCCTCCGTCCTTGGCAATGCCCGGTCCAGTCCGTTGCCAAGGGATTGGTTGAGAAGTTACCGTAGAACCAGTTAGTTGCCCCGCTCCTCCAACCCAAACACCCCATAACCTAATAAAGTTATGGTTATTGTTCTTCAAAAGATTAAGATATGCGGTGTAATCAAAATTCTTCGTTGAGCCGCTCCAATCCTGGAGATTATCCCATGTATGTGAACCGGTAAGATATATCGCCCTTCCCGAATTATCAGTAAAATATCGCGGGTTAGAGCTAAGAACCTTAAGAGAGCCGCTAGTTATAGCATTAGGCAGGATATTTTGAGCAAACGAATCTTTGGTATTTTCCCCTGCTGAAACATTCAGCGGTTGAAATAAAAGTAACATTGCCAAGATACATCTGGTTATTATATCGTAACCTGTTTTCATTTTATGTTCTTCTTAAAAACAAGAAAACTGTAATTTTACTTACGCGTTTTTTGTCTTTCTTGTAGAGAATTAACTGTAGTTTCTTTTTTAGCATCGCTTAGCCCTTAAGTAACCTTTGCTTCTATGCTTTAAAAAACATTTTAAGATGACTCCAAAAATAATGCCAAGTTGTCATTGTTTTGACAGCTTGGCGTTAGCGTGAATTCTCTTCCACGTTATCGGTGCGCCAGGCTATCATCTCCCCGCGTTTCTACGGGGTATTAGACCCTGTGGCTTTGCCCTGATGTGTTTTTACGCATCAGTGTCCTAAAACCTACTTCTTTAGGACGCCCCCCGGTTTCCCGAGGTTTGCCCTCGCCTTTGCCTTATACTTACCTCATTGGCTTCGGCGAGTCCGCTCTTTACTGCTAAGCGGATTTTCGGATTTTATCCTTGATGATTAAAGCTTACCACATAAAAACCACTTTTCAAGACCAAAACAGCCTGTTTTTGAAAGCGCTTTCTTTATTATTTCAACTAATCCCCCCCTGCCTAAATTCCCTTCACTTTTATCTCTGCTACTGAGGTAAAAGGTAAACTATTTACCTCAGACAATGCCCGCAAGCGGATAAATCTTCCTTTTTTCACCTTAAATCCAACCTCTTTTTCCGTTCTATCATCGGCAAAGTTGCCTGTTGCCACAGGACTTCCCCAATTTACTCCATCCACACTGACATAGAATTCGTATTTTTTAATCCTCCCGTTCTTAGCAACACTCCCGTCTTTGAGGATTTCTTGCCGAGGAACATAAATAAACGTATCAATAGCATAAACGGCCCCTAAATCAATCTGGATTTCATGCGGAGCATTAGGTTTTTTTGCAAAATACTCTGTGTGCCAGATTGTGTCAGTGTTTCCATCAAAGGCGTAACTGGCAGGATGATATCTAGTAATGCCATCTTTGCCAAGTCCGCTAAGTTCCTGACTGTCTACATACGTTAAGCTCCATTTATATTGCGCTTGGGTAATCTCTGGTAAAGTGCTTTTTACTGTAATGGTCCGTACCGCAGGTGTAGGGTCATAAATTCCTTTGGCATCGGTAGCGGTAAAGGTTACTTGATACGTGCCAGGGGTATTGAAGGTAACAGTGCCCGGATCTTCCGCAGCCGAATCAGGAATCCCTGCCCCAGAACCGAATTTCCAGAGGTACTTCAAAGGATAGTTTCCATCTTTATCAGTGCCGGTCCCTGAAAACTCTACCCATTCGCCTTTATTAATTACAAGGTTTCCTGCCGGTTTGTCAATAGCGCTCTGGGGAGAAGAGGGGTGAGGCGCGATATACATACCAATAGAAAAGAGATTGTAACCAGTTCCTATTCTCCCATCGGCAGCGCAGAGCCAGTGATTACCTGTCCACCAGGGATCAAACTGATGCATACCATAACTATTCCAGCCGCTGCCGCTCTCTTTTAAAATAGTATCCATACCAGAAGTACTTGAATCTGCATCGATAAGGCTTTCTGAATAAGTGGAACCTGATATCACGGAGTTAAATCCTATGATACGCCACCCGTATATATTATTCATTACGTCATATTCCTGCACTATTCGCACAACTTGCTCCTGTCCGTTATTCTTAAATACAAACGCCCTACCTCCAGGCCGAGCTATACTTTTATTATTCTGAATAACCTTCCCGGGATATTCTTTCCAGCCAATTGATAGATTGTCTGAATAATACAGATAACAATTGCTGCTGGTTTCCTGATCCGTGGTGAACATCCACCACTTATTGTTATATCTAAAAATGGATGAATCAACTAACTTCCTTCCGCTTACTAAGGTTGCGGTTTTCACCCACTTTTCCGGAAAAGACTCGGCCTTGTAAAGCCTGATTTCATTTGCCTGATACGTCTCAGGTATCATATAGTAGGCGCCGTCGTATTTAAATACATAGGGGTATGAAAGGTGGAAATACTCATCAAGCACAATCTTTTTATACTCCCAATTCAATCCATCGGTACTCGTCGCATAGGCAAGGTCTCCCTGTCCTTGAGTCAAAGTTTTGGTACCATTAGTATTAACTTTCCAATAGTACGTATTGGCATTCAACACCTCAAAAAACATATACCAGATGCCATTCTCATAAAAGAGAAAAGGATCGGCAACAAAGGTAGCGCCTTTTTTAGGGCGAGCAGGATCCTCCACATATTTAGCAGGGTCGTATTTGTCTTGAACCATAGGATATTTATTATTAATATCCGTCACATCATTTGCCAATACTACAGGATTAATAACAGTGCTCGGCTCATCAAGCTTAAATGGGCTATATTTTACCCCTGCCCACTCAGGGGAGCTGCGGGTTGCGTTAAATAATTCCATGATTTCACTGCCACTAAGCGCACGATAAAAAATACGGACGTCATCAATTGACCCATTAAAATTATAATTATTAAAACCGCTACTTTTAGAGTTACCGTGTTTTCCAATATAAGTATCTGTGCCTAATCCTGTATAGGAAATTGATTCTATATGCGTTGTGGAAGCGAGTTGCTTACCATCCACATATACTGATTGTTTATCTACCTCGTCATCAATAACGTAGACAATATGGTGCCAGCCTTCTCCTTCATAGTTTTTTCCCGTGGAAGTTTGAAGCCACTTAGCGCTAGCATAATAAAACCCTCTCACCCCAACACCTCCGCGCACCGCATCCATTCTTAAGCCCGCATAATCACCGATTGAAATAATTTCCGCGCCATCCATATCACGCGCATTCAAGTTTGCCCATGTGGAAATAGTAATACTCCTTGGTTTTGCAAGGAGGCCGGGTATTTTCACGTATGAGTTATCATTACCGTTAAGGCTTAATCCGCTGCCGATAACTCCTGTTGTCCACTGCGCGCCAGAAATTGTTCCATTGTTATTTCCTCCACTTATAGATTCATTGGCAACTGTGCTTGTTGCCTCGTCAAATTTGTAGTGCACTTGCTGTGCGAGTGGTAGCGGTGCTGGTGGTGACAGAGTATATACTAACTTATTAGGATATCCAATTGACAAAAAAGAAACCATCATGGCAACCCTTAAAATTCTCAATAATTTATTTTTCATTTTGCTCTCCTTTTTTTCATCATAAATATTGCCTGTTGAACTATTTTTCATAATCTTAACCCTTTATTTATACGCTGCTTTAAAAAACATTTTAGATGACTCCAAAAAATAATGCCAAGTTGCCATTATTCTGACAGCTTGGCGTTAGCGTGAATGCTCTTCCACGTTATCGGTGCGCCAGGCTGTCATTGCCCCTGCATTGAGGGGCATTAGACCCTGTGGCTTTGCCCTGATGTGTTTTTACGCATCAGTGTCCTAAAATCTACTTCTTTAGGACGCCCCCCGGTTTCCCGAGGTTTGCCTCCATCAGATTTTCGTCTGATGGACCCGCTTCATACTTAAGCGGGTTTTCGGATTTTATCCTTGATGATTAAAACTTACCACATAAAAACCGCTTTTCAAGGCCAAAACAGCCTGTTTTTGAAAGCGCTTTCTTTATACAGTTTCCTACTAAAACTGTATGGGTTTTTCTGTTACACCTATAGAATTTATCATATCTCATTACCTGCCCTATTGAGCAGTAAAGGACCTTTCGCTGCCATAGCTTATCCCTACACTATTCTGTGCTACTACCCGGTAATAATAGGTTGTCCCTCTGGCTAATTCCGTTAACTCTACACTTACCGTAGTTGTAGCTGCCGTTGCGCCTATCACCTGCGTAGGGACACTCAACGCATACCATCCGCTGATGGTGCCTACCTCAAACCATACATTCGTCTCTGCCCCGCCAGGGTCCACTGCCCCGCTGATTGTTGCCGAGCTACCTGTCACATTACTATATGCTCCCGTTGTTACTGTGGAGGCAATAGGCGGAATATACGTGATAGTAATAGTATCTTTATTGGTATTTCCTACAGTATCCGTTGCAGTTACTGTAATGATATTCTCCCCAACGGGTAGATATACCCAAGGAATCTGCCAGTCCTCATTCACTTCGATAAAGCCTTCCCCTCCCTGACTGGTAACCCACCCTATGCTGCTTATCTGGCTGAGCGCATCTCTCGCAGTTCCCTGCAGGCTTACTACCTCAGACCGTGTGCTATAGGTAGTATTGCTCGTAGGAAGCGTAATGCTTATCGCCGGCCCTGTGGTATCGAAAATTATAGTGTTACTTGCTCCAGATGAGACATTCCCTGCTCCATCCTTATACCAGCAATACACTGTCTTAGCCCCCTCTCCTGCAGATAAACTATAGCTTATCTCAGCATAATACTCTGGGGCTTGGTCTATGTTCATCCAGCCTAAAGCGGTAGCTAAGGGCTTAGTACTATTCAGAGATACATAGTAGCCTCTTACTCCCACATTATCTGTGGCGTAAAGGATTAAGATTACGTTTCGGCTATTGGTTGTTTGCGCGTTAAAGTTAATACTGATGCTTCCCTGCGGGGCAACGGCATCTCTGGTGGTAAAGCTTTTTTGTGTGCCATAGCTTATCCCTGCATTATTCTGGGCTACTATACGGTAATAATAGGTTGTCCCTTCGCTTAATTCCGTTAATCCTACAGTTACTGTAGTTGTGGCTGCTGTTGCTCCTATCACCTGCGCCGGGACACTCAACGCGTACCATTCACTACTAGTGCCTACCTCAAACCATACATTCGTCTCTGCCCCGTCAGGGTTCACTGTCCCGCTTATTGTTGCCGAGCTACCTGTCACATTACTAGAGCCTCCCGTCGTTACTGTCGAGGCATTCGGTATGCTATAGGTTATCGTTATAGTATCGCTGGCACTATTGCCCGCAGTATCTCTGGCAGTTACCGTAACGACATTCTCTCCCTCTAAAAGGCTTACAGCGTCTATCCCCCAATTAGTGGTGCCGGTGGCTATCCCTGAACCACCCCTATTACTACTCCATTCTACCGCTAAAACTCCGCTGGCGCTGTCTGAGGCTGTGCCGCTTAAGCTAACTATTCCTTCTAAAGTAGCGTGCGTAGCAAGAGTCGTAGGGCTACTGATGCTTATTAACGGAGCAGTACTATCTAAAATGATGCTATCGCTGGCTACGCTTGAAACATTGCCTGCTGCGTCCTTGTACCAGCAATACACTGTC
>Ga0209417_1000916_pt1 | contig 59620 bp, 57 predicted proteins | sample RifGroF2_FD_184002 | JGI IMG/M metagenome (GOLD analysis project Ga0209417, IMG submission 184002) | Groundwater microbial communities from Rifle, Colorado, USA - Groundwater F2 (SPAdes) (version 2) | ecosystem: Environmental > Aquatic > Deep subsurface > Groundwater | place: Rifle, Colorado... | reverse complement strand
GAGCTGAATCAAACGAAATAATACTCGGTATCATCTCCACAGAACCAGGTATGACTCTAGGTGGTGGTATAGAGAACTCTAAACCCGTAGCTCTCTCAGGTAGAGTCCCTGTCAAAGTAAACACAGAGGGGGGTGCCATTAAGGTAGGAGACAGAATCACACTATCATCTATAGCAGGTGTAGGAGCTAAAGCCACTTCATCTTACCAACAAATAGTAGGTATAGCTCTTGAAAGCTACCCGCCCATCTTCGATGTTCGGGCAGGTAACAGAGAAGAAACAAAGAACAATCAAATCCTCGTCTTCGTAAACCTCTCCTGGAACAAGCTCGATGACTCTATCTCAAGTGGAAACATCAACACAAACTCCATCTGGACCACAGATGAAACCACAGGAGCTATCAAACTCGCTATATCACAATCTCTAGATCTCAATAATCAAGATATGAAGAATGTCAGAAGTATTTTGTCGTCTTCTGGTAAGTGGAGTATTGATAACGAAAATGGAACAATAACAGTCGAAGAAGTAAACTCAAAGAAACTCTGTCTCAATGACCAATGTCTAGATCGCGAAGAACTCAAATCTCTCCTTGAAATGAAAGCCGAACTCATAAACTCTGGTATATACAAGGTAAAGTCTACTACCCCAGTAGTAGAGCAAAGCTCACTACAGGGCAATGCGCCAATATCTGAAGAAATAATAGAACCCACACAACAACAAGAAGACACAATCCCTCCCATTATCTCTCTCACAGGATCAGAAACAATAAACATAGAAGCAAACATAACAGGCTGGGTAGACCCAGGAGCTACGGTAACAGACAATAAAGACAATAACTTAGGCATTCAAGTATCAACATACAGTCTGCATACGCAGACAGGTAACGAAACCCTAATCTCTGAAACAGAAGCCACCGTAGACACCAGAACTCCCGCTACCTACATTATCAAATATAACACCACTGACAGTGCAGGTAACAAAGCTACGGAAGCCACTCGTACTGTAATTATTGGTGGTGGAGCTGTAGTAGAAGAACCTACACCCGCTCCTTCCGAAGAACCAATTCCTGAACCTATGGTTGAAATAAGTTCAGAACCTGAGCCTGTGATTGAGCCGATACCTGAATCAGAAATTGGAACAACGACGGAACCATCATCTGAATAAACAGCCATTCTTTAGTTATTAAAAAACACCCTCAGTTCATGACGGGGTGTTTTTGTTTGAAAAATATACAATGTGCTTTATTTTTCATAAACTTTTATTGTTTTCCTTTGCATCATTTCAAAATTAAATCGGACTACTACGTTGTCTTTTATTTTTTTACGAAGCGCTGTTCGCACCTTTTTGTTAACAATGAGTTCTGTCATTGCATTAGCTAAGGCGTCGGATCTTCTTGATTTAACCAGAAAATCTGTTTTTTCTTCACCGACTATATCCGGTATGCCACCAACCTTCGTTGTTATTATTGGTAAACCAACATAACCGGCCTCTAGTAAAACATACGGTAATCCCTCCTTAAGAGAGGGAAGCATAAATATATCAAATGCAGATAAATATTGTTTCGCATTTTCCATAAAACCCGGCAAAAAGACTCTATCTGTTAATTTTTTTTCAGAAATAAGATTTTCTAACTTTTTTCTATTTTCCCCCTCTCCTATAACAATATAAGAAATTTTCTTCTTAATAGCCGGGGCAAGTAAAGATATTGCTTCAATTCCATAATTAATACCCTTATTTTCAGTAAGCTCCGCAATTGTTCCTATGGAAATACGCCCTAAAAATGGGTCTTTTTCGAGCTTTTGAACCAAATAATCTCTAGCTGCATCTTTTTCTAAATATTCAAATGAGTTGATGCCGTTGTGAATAAGCGTGAATTTCTGTCTACAAAAAGGAAGGCGTCTTCCTTGCCTTAGGTCGTGTTCGTCAATAACGATTGTTTTTGTTGATAAAAGCACTGTTATCCAGCTAACAATCCAGATTGCAACCTTTGATAGGGGGTTACGGTTTTCATTAAATGGCCACCCATGAGCAGTAAAAATTATTTTTGGAATCCCCGAAACCCTAGCTGCTAATGCTCCTATTCCTCCAATTTTTGAGCTATTTAAGTGTATTACGTCAGGTTTTTCTTTTCTAAATATTTCTAATATCTCATTAAATGATTTTACATCATTCTCAAGATCTATGTTTTTTTCTAATAAAGAAAGAGAAATGGTTCTTATTCCTTCTGATTCAAGTTTTTCTTTTAAAGCTCCTGAGCCACCAAGAAGGACAACCACCTCAAATCTATCTTTTGGAAGGGAAGTTGCCAATTCAAGTACATATTTTCCAGCCCCACCATAAACTGATTTGGTAATAGCATATATGATTTTAAGCTTTCGTTGCTTATTCATCCCGTTTAGAAGTAGGTCGCGGTTACCCGCACTCCCACCAATCAATTAATTATTAAACCATAATATCCTTTAATGTAATCCCGTATCTAATTGTAAACTGTGACTGGCGACTTCTAACAGGATTCATTTACTTTCATTATAACACTTTTTAAGTTAAAATGGTCTCTATATAATAAAAAATGACATTAGTTGGTAAAAAAGATGCTATTTTTTTGTTTTTAGGCGATATTTTATCGTTTATTTTCGCATTGTGGGTCGCACTTTTGATTCGTTATCAGCATATTCCGGAATTTTCTTTATTTGAAACAAATTTTATTGCTTTTTTACCGGTTTTTGGTTTTTGGATACTTTCTTTTTTTATTTTTGGTTTTTATGATAAACAAACCACGGCCTTTAAAAAAAGACTTCCTTCCGCAATCTTTAACGTAAGCATAACCAATGGTTTTGTTGCTCTTTCTTTCTTCTATTTTTTTGCTGAGGGAGACATAACACCAAAGACCAATCTTTTACTATGTCTGACCCTCTCTATTATTTTTATGATATTTGTCAGAACAAATATTTTTAGTTTGGTCCAGTCTTCTAGGATTGGCAATGTTCTTCTTGTTGGAGATGGTCATGAGATCAAGGAGATAGCGGAGGAGATAGAGCGTAATTCAAGCTACGGAATGAATCATATTTTAATAAGATCTTTGGATGAAAATATTTTTCAGTTTGCTATAGACAACAAATCAAAAAATATAATTTTAAATTTGAGATGTATAAGAAACGATAGAAATAATGGATTGGTTTATAGACTGCTCTCTTCCGGATTTAATATAATAGATGCAGAGAGGGTATACGAGAGTCTTTTTGATAAAATATCCCTTTCTTATGTTAATGACGAGTGGTTTTTTGAGAATGAACCAGACAGTCCTCGTTTTTTGTATGAGCTTTTTAAAAGAGGATTTGATCTTGTTGTGTCCTTTGTATTGGCCTTAATTTCAATAATTTTTTATCCATTTGTCTATTTGGCAATTAAATTAGATGACGGTGGCCCAATATTTCTTTTTCAGGATAGGGTTGGTAAAAATGGCAAGAAAGTAAGGATCGTTAAATTTAGGACAATGAGTGTAAGTGATGAAGGAAAGTGGGTTGTTAAAAATGACCCAAGAATAACTCGTGTGGGAAGTTTTCTGAGAAAGAGTAGAATAGATGAACTCCCACAATTGTGGAATGTTTTGAGTGGGGATATCTCTCTTATAGGCCCCAGACCGGAGCTACCCAAACTAGTAGAGCTTTATGAAAAGGAGATTCCTTATTACAATATGAGACATCTTGTTAAACCGGGTCTTTCTGGTTGGGCTCAGATACATCACGAGAAGCCGCCACACTCAATAGAAGAAACTCGCGAAAAATTATCCTATGATCTATATTATATTAAAAATAGGTCTTTCGTACTTGAATTGGAAATTGCGCTAAAGACGATAAAGACACTTTTGTCTAGAAGCGGAGTATAGAAAAAAGAATAATGAAGTATGAATTAAGAATTAAGCACAAGCTAAAATATTCTTAATTATTAATTCTTTATTCTTAATTCATAAAGAAATGGTTAAATCCAAGAAAACAATAAAGGAATCTAAAAAAACTGATACTCAAACAGATCCTAGCTGTATTGTGGTTTTTGGCGCAGCCGGTTATGTCGGAAGGATGCTTTGCGATCAATTTTGTTCGGCTCCCAGCGTTAAAGAGATCATCGCAATAGATAGATTACCGATGCCGGATATTCTAAAAAGAAAAAAGAAGATAACATGGATAGAGGCCGATTTATCTCAAGATGACTGGCACGGTAAGTTAATAGGAAAAGAGCCGGAAATTGCGATTCATACAGCTTGGGATTTTGAAAAAGGAGGCGATGAAATTAAAAATTTAAATGCTTCAGAAAAAATTTTTGAATTCTGTTTTAATAGACCATCTATAAATAAAATAATTTATTTAAGTTCCATTCTTCCTTATGGAGCAACTTCAGACAACAATAGAGATAGAATGTTTTCTGAAGGAGAAATTCTTCGGGAAAATGAATATTCCTATGCGGTAAATAAAAAAGAGGTAGAATCTTTATTGGCCAGACAATATAGTGGTTCCAATAGAACAAAAAATGTTTTTGTTTTGAGACCGGGGATTATTTATGGCCCAATGGGAGCCTCAATCCCTTCTTTTAGGGAACCGCTTTTAAAAATATTGGATTCTTTGCCTTATTTTTTTAAGCCTGATAATGATTATGGTTTGCAATATGTACATGAGGATGATCTTGTTGATCTTAATGCAGTCCTTGTTTTTAATAAGGTGCCATTTAAGGGGTATGAAGTTTTTAATGTCGTGACTAGTAAGCCATTGGATTCTAGCGAAATAGCTGTTTTTCTTAAAAAACAAATAGTAGATATTCCATATTTTTTAGTTCGTTTATTTTTTACCACTTTTGGTGCACGCTATAGCGAGGAACTTACCCAAAAAGGTGTTTGGAAATATTTATATTATCCGGTCTTTGCTGATGGCAGTAAACTAGTTAAAAAATTAAAATTTGAATTTATTTATTCTACCAAGGAAGTTGCTATGGGGGAGTGTGGAAGATATTCTCATCTTGCTCCCAAAAAAGAGGAAGGGGCAGAAACTAAGGAGTAATTCCGCCCATCATTGCCTACCTGCCCTGCATGCGTAGGCATGGCAGACGGGCGAGATTTGAAAATTTTGGAAGCTCAACCTCCTAAGAAAGAGATTGAGCTTCTTTTTTAAAAATTTTCAAATCTCGCAATGACTGTGTTTTTGTGCGGATTATGCTAACCCTGCTCTCGTTGATATAATTGAATTTATGCAAGATAAAGAAGAAAAAAAGATATTTGGTTTTAGTCGAAATATATTTTCGATGGGAGTTGTTAGTTTTTTGAATGATGTATCTTCAGAAATGGTCTTTTCTTATATTCCTATATTTTTAACCACTGTTTTAGGAGCATCCGTTACTTTTGTCGGTTTGATTGAGGGTTTTGCTGATGCAACAGCTAGTATTTTAAAGATATTCGCCGGTAGGTTGTCTGATAAGTTGGGAAAAAGAAAGGCGATGGTTGTTTTTGGGTACAGTCTTTCTGCTGTTGCAAAACCTATTCTAGCTATTGCTATGGCCCCGTGGCATGTTTTGGTTGTAAGGTTTGTGGATAGGGTTGGCAAGGGCACCAGAGAGGCGCCCAGAGATGCTTTGATAAGCTCCTCTGTTAATAAAGGTAATATAGGCAGAGCGTTCGGTTTTAATAGGGGAGCAGATAGGCTTGGTGCAACAGTCGGACTCATTATTGCTTTTCTTGTATTGCCTCTTATAAATAATAATTACAGATTTCTCTTTTTGCTATCTTTTATTGCCAGTGCGTTTGCTGTTTTAGTTCTTGTGGTGTTTGTAAAAGAAGTACCACCAAGAGAGAAAAAAGACGGCGAAGTGGATATTAAATTTGAGTTCAAACATTTAGGAGCCCCGTTTGTTGTTTTCTTAATTGCATCCACTATTTTTGCTTTGGGTACAGTATCGGAAGCGCTAATTATTCTTCGGGCTAGTGGTGTGGGCGTCCCACTTCATCTTCTTCCTATAATATATTTGGTTTTTAATTTAGTTTTTTCGGTTCTTTCTGTGCCCGCAGGATCTCTCTCTGATAAGATTGGCCATCGAAATACATACATGATAGGAATGCTTATATTTTCATTTACATATATCTTGTTTGCAAACACCACATCCCCATTCTTTATTTGGTTTATTTTTGCTTTATATGGAGTTTATGCTGCTTTTACGGATGGTGTTGGTAGGGCAATAGTTGCCGATTTGGTACAAGAAGACAGATTACGCGCCACTGCTTATGGTTTATATAGTGCTTTCACAGGACTTGCGCTTCTTCCGGGAAGTCTCATTTTTGGATTTTTGTGGGACAAGTTTGGTTACGAAACTGCTTTTTATTATGGAGCTTCGCTGGGGATAATAGCTTTTGTTATTTTTGCTTTTCTACGATACGACGAATCCCACGTCAGCAAAAGACTATATTGATGCTTATATTTTTTTGCATTTTAGTGTTTTTTTATGCATACTTCTATTTCTTAACTCAAAATTTTTTATTTTTTAAAAAATGATAATTGACGGCAATAAAATTTCTGAAGATATGAGACTTTCGCTAAAACAGCGTATTTTTGAAATATGCAAAGAGGGTAAATGCGAAAAGATATCTCTCGGTATCGTACTTGTTGGAGATAATTCTGTTTCAAAAAAATATATTCAGAAAAAAAGGGAATTTGGAGAAAGCCTGGGTGTTAAGGTTGATGTTTTTGTATTTGAACCGTCTATTAATGAAGACGAATTAGTATTAGAAATAATAAAGATAGCAGATAGTCATAGCGGTGTCGTTGTGCAGTTACCTCTTCCAAAAAACATGAATATACAAAAAATTTTGGATGCGGTGCCAAGGCTAAAAGATGTTGATGTTTTAGCCACTTCCTCTTATGAGCTTTTTACAAAGGGGGAATGGTTTTTGCCACCAGTTGTTAGGGCGATAAAAGAAATTCTAGATCGTTCTGGTGCGATAGATTTAGAGGGGACAAGCGCACTTGTATTGGGGCAGGGAAGACTTGTTGGTAAACCAGTTACAGCTTGGCTGAAACATGAGGGAGCCAATGTTATGATTGCAAAAAAAGATACTCAAGATATTGCAGAATTATCCAAAGAATCAGACATTATAATTTCGGGGGTAGGTGTTCCTAGTGTATTAAAACCGGAGATGCTTCCTGATGTTAAAAGTACAAATAGCGGAAGGGGGGTTATTATTGTTGATGCAGGAACGTCTGAGTCATCCGGTAAAATAGTGGGTGACGCTGATCCATCGTGTGCTCAAAAAAGTCATATTTTTACTCCTGTTCCTGGTGGAGTGGGTCCGGTTACGGTTGCATCCCTGTTTAGTAACCTCGTAGATCTTTGGTCTCGTAAAAATGTTTGATTAATCTTTGGGATTTATTTAGTGCTTATATATTTTATATTTAAAAAAGACCTCCATTGAGAGGGTTTTGGGTGGTGTATATATTGTTTTTTTGTTACAATTTAAGTGTTATAAGTTAAATATTTTTAAATTATGATTTGGGCAAATTTAAATGAAATGGATGAGGAGGTAAAGATTAAACCACAAGCTCAAGTGGCGCAACAGACAGAACCACAGGTAGTTAAATCAGATTGGGCTTTGGCTACAGATGTTTATAATAAAGGAAGAAATATTGTTGTAAAATTAAATTTAGCCGGTATTGATCCTGATAAAATAGATATTTCGGTAACATCTGATTCTGTTAAAATTTCCGGTGTAGCGGAGGAAGAGGAAACAACAGAAGGGTGCGATTATTTTGTCAAAGAAATTAGACGTGGGTCTTTTGAGAGGGTTGTTAAGTTCCCTGTTAGGGTAGAAATGGACAAGGCCGAAGCTGAATATAAGAATGGGATTCTTAAAATCACCATTCCAAAAAGAGAAGAAAGTATCGTGAATAAAATAAAGGTAAAAGCTATCTCAAATCAATAGATTGAAAGAAGAAACAGAGGCTAAAAAAATATTAGTGCTTTATCATGCTGACTGTTCAGATGGTTTTGGTGCCGCTTATTCTGCCTGGAAAAAATTTGGCGACATGGCGGAATACATGCCCATTCTTTATAAAACAGACCCGCCAGATGTTCGGGGGAAAATTGTTTACATATTAGATTATGGCTTTCCTCGGAATATTACAGAAAAGATAGCTATGGATGCAGATAAGCTAATAATAATAGACCACCACGTTACCAATAAGGATATAGTTGAATTAGCCCCTGAGCATATTTTTGATATTTCACATTCTGGTTCTGTTTTGGCCTGGAAATATTTCCATCCAGATATTCCAGTGCCGCTGCTTTTAAAATATGTTGAAGATAAGGATCTTTGGAGGTTTTTGTTACCAGACAGCAAGGAGGTGTCTCGTTGGTTTGCGAATTTACCGGCAGATTTTAATACTTGGGATAGGATGATTGCCGATTTTGAGAATGAAGACACCAGACGAGCTTTTATAGCAGAAGGGGGTAGAATTTTGACACAAGTAAATAAAGTCATAGATGACCTTGTTTCTCGAGCCAAGCCGATTATTTTTGAGGGTTATAAGACGCTTATTATAGAAACACCGGTATTTCACTCCGAAGTAGGTAATGCTCTTGCGAACAAGCTTCCTCCAATTGGTATCGTGTGTGTAGAGAAGAACGGAAAATTTTCAGTATCTTTAAGGTCAGACGGCACAGTAGATGTGTCTAAACTAGCTGAAAAATACGGGGGAGGGGGTCATAAATCTGCATCAGGTTTTGTTTTGGATACTAGGGAGGAATTAAACAATCTATTTAAACTTTAGATAATGGCTTTTGATAGTTTGTTATTGCGGGATTTGAAAATTTTAAAAAAGAAGCCCAACCTCTTTTTTAGGAGGCTGAGCTTCCAAAATTTTTAAATCTCGCAATGAGGGAAAGAATACATATTGCAAATTTTGTTATTGTGGTTGACATTTGGCTTGTTCCGAGTATTATATTAAATACCACCCGCGAGGGTGGTTTAAAATAAATTAACTTTAATAAACATGTTTGATTCTTTTATTGCATATGTAAAGGAGACAAGGGCCGAGTTAAGGCACGTTAGTTGGCCTACGAAAGCTCAGACTATAAATTTTACTGTTGCGGTTATTATAATATCAATACTAACTTCTTTTTATTTAGCGTTTTTTGATGGTGTGTTTATTTCAATACTTCAAAAGGTAATTTTGATTTAGTCCGTCGGCATAATTTAATTGTTTAAAATTTTTTAAATATGAAACAAGAATTAAATACAGAAAGAAATTGGTATGCCGTTCATACTTATGCCGGGTATGAGAATGCTGTCTCTAGAAATTTGAAACAGCGTATAGAATCTCTCGGAATGGAGGACAAAATATTTAATGTTATTGTTCCTGTCGAGAAAAAGGTAAAGATAAAGGGTGGCAAAAGAGTCACAATAGAGGAAAAGATATACCCGGGATACGTATTGGTGGATATGATTGTTACAGATGATTCTTGGTATGTTGTCAGAAATACACCCAGGGTTACAGGATTCGTTGGTGCTGGAGTAAAGCCAGTTCCGCTAGATAAGACGGAGCTAGATACCTTGTTCAAGAAAATGGGCGCAGAGACAACCAAACATCAGATTGACCTTATCGTCGGAGATCTCGTTAAGATTGTCGACGGTCCTTTCAAGGATTTTGAAGGCAAAGTAAACGCTATAGATACAGAGAGGGGTAAGGTAAAGGTATTCGTTTCAATGTTCGGAAGAGAGACTGCTGTAGAGCTAGATTTCTTGCAGGTAAGCAAAGTTTAAATTTACATTTTCCGATTGCGGTCGCTTCTAACCGTGGTCAATGAAAAGATTTTATAAGATAAAATATCAAAAATGGCAGAAAAAAAGGTTGTTAAAAAAATAAAGTTACAGATTCCCGCCGGAAAGGCTGTTCCTACACCTCCAGTTGGTCCTGCGCTTGGTCAGGCTGGTGTAAACATTGGAGAATTCATCACGAAGTTCAATGCCGCGACAGCTTCAATGATGGGAAGTATTATTCCTGTTGAAATTTCCGTTTACGATAACAGAAGTTTCGATTTTATATTAAAGACTCCTCCTGCTTCAGACCTTATCGCTAAGGCTGCCAAGGTAGAGAAGGGTTCTGGTATGAATGTAAAGACAAAGGCCGGAAAGATAACAAGAGCACAGCTAAGAGAGATTGCCGAGAAGAAAATGCCAGATCTTACAGCTGCTTCTGTTGAGGCAGCAATGAATACTATCGCCGGTTCCGCTAGATCAATGGGAATTGAGATAGTTGATTAAGTTTTAATATTAAAAAAGAACCGCTTCAATAATATTGAAGCGGTTTTGGTTTATATTCGTTTATTTATTTTTGAAATTGTCCTATCGTTATACCGATGAAGCTCCCTAATAAAAATGCAGTTAGCTCGTGATGGCTATAGCTATTAGGGATAATGATAGATACGAAGAGTGTCGCCAATAAACAGGCGATAGCATCAATCGTCATAATTTTTGTGGCGTTTTCTTCTGTTATTACATAGGTTGACGGTTTAGACTTAACAAGTATTCTTCCGAGGATGTAGTTATAAATAAGCGATATCACAAAGAGGATAATAATTGCTTTCATTTTTGCCACCATCCTTAATTCTGTATTTTTTTATCATCCTCGTTTTTAAGAGATCGAGTTCTTTTTCTAAATTCGTTTGTAGCTTCGATGTTGTTTTTTGCTAATGATATAATGCAAAATAAGCTAAAAAAGGCTACTGATAAAAGTCCGCTTATATCCTGATCGATTAATATTGCACCCAGTAAAAAAACACCGGAAGCAAATAAGCAAATTTCGGAAGCCAAACCGAAGGCAGAGGCTATTTTTGATCTTTCGTCATTAGGTAACATAAAAATCCCTCCTTATTTTGAATTTCAAAAATTATGATTGATTGTATTAATTTTCAATTAGCCGACTCTTTCTTCAAGTATATCATATTTAATCATATATGTCAAACAAACATGATATTTTTAGGCTTTATTTTAAGCTATTTTATCTAAATATTCTTTTATTTCGTCTTCGTGCATAAAACCATTCATTATCCCAGCAAAAATGGTCCTTTTTTCTTCTTCTGTCCATAGTTTATCGGGTCCTCCGGGGAATTTCTTTTCTGCCCATTCGTCATATTTTTTCTTTAAATCAAATAAGGGCATACTCACAAGTACAATGTCGCTTATTTTGTCTTCCGGAGCCATCTCACTTTTTGCTATACCTACCTGCTTCTCTTTGTGTTTTACGATTTTTTTATCGGTGTTTATGGTGAACTGTATACCAACATCTCCTTTATTTTCTTCAACCCTTACACCTCGATCCCTATTTTCTCGGTGGATTATAAAATCTATCTTTTGGTTTACATCTTGATAGACATCCGATTTTAATATCTTAAGTCCAATACCTTTATCGTAGTCTAACTTTTTGATAAAGTTTCTCACCATTTTTTCGGCAATGAGTCCTGCTTTTTTAATTTCCCCCCTTTCCTTTTCCCCAGCGACTCTCTTGTAGGTATCTTGTTTCATCCAGTGGACATTGGTACTGACACTTTCATTTATTATGATTTGATCATCCAAATAATCCTGAAGTTTTCTTTTTGCCTCTTCAATTAAATATTTTTTTCTAATATTTCTTGAAATAGAGCTTGAGTCGAGATTATACTCCATACCCCATTCAGAATCGGTCATTATTTCTCCGAGAGTTATTTTTTCTTGTTTACTGTCTGTCGTTCTTATAAAATCTCCTGTTTCGCTTTGTACAATCTTAGGCAGGGGAGAAATATCTTCTTTTTGATTTTCAGGGTGGTCTAAGAGTGCTATGGATTTCTTGAGATCATCCATTATCTCTTGTTTTTTGACCTGTAGTTTATAAATTTTTTCTTGGTCCTGTTTTTCTGTCCCAAGCTCCTTTGCTGCTTTTTCCGTATGCCAATCCAAAACTTTCTCAAGTCTGTCATCTTTAACATTCATCTCTTCTGCGAAAATTTCGTCTTTAGCTACCTTATTATAATTTTCCAAATTCCTTTTAAATGTTTCTTTCATTCCACTATTCTACCTTAATTGAATATTGGATAACAGTTTCTTCTATTTTTTCTTGTCATTGCGAGTGAAACGTGGCAATCCAGGGTATATCAACAAATATAATCTGGATTGCCACGGGCTTCGCCCTCGCAATGACGCAATGGTTAATTGGAGAAGACGGTACAACAACAATCTAAGATGGCTGTTTTTCCAAATTAAAAAAACCGCCCAATAAATTAGACGGTTATGTCGATTAGATCTCCTTTTCCAGGCTCTTTGACGCGGGGCTTTCTTTTGTCATATGGATTAAATCTACTTTTTTCTATTGGTTCAACTACTTTTTCTTTTTCAGGAAAGTCGATTTCGTAATTTTTTAGTCCTTCTATCTTGAGAACAATAATCATATCTTTGCTCCATTTTTCCCGCTTCGCTTTTGCGAAGCGGGAGATTTTTTTCGGTATTATTTATGGGGATAGTTTTTTATATCATTAACGACATATGTTCCCGCACCAACGCCCAAAAATATGATTAAATAATTAAATGGCGCGTTGAACATTATGCCGATTGACATGACGATGACACATGCGCAAAGTTTTGCGAACAAGCTAATCATTTTGTTCATTATTTGTAGCCTCCTTTTTGTCTAGCGGGGATAATTTCTTTTGTTGGAGGCGATACAGGCTCCAGCCGACAGACCAACAATAGCAATTAAAAATCCCGAAGGTCCGTCCATCGCTATCCCAACACCAACAACGGCAAAACACAATAGAAGATTTCCGAACAGGGTGACCATTTTCCTCATACTTAACCCCTCCTTTTCAAAGTACTATAATTTTTACTATTTGTTATGAAACTAACACAGAAAATTTAAAATATCAATGTATTTTATTTTTTTTCATAATGTTAATATCAGAGTAAGCAATGAAAAAAATAACAAAAAAGAAAATTAAAAAGGGAAAGTTTATTGTTATCGAGGGAGATGACGGTTCCGGTAAGAGTTCTGCGATAGATTACTTAAAGAAAAAATTCGGAGGCAGAAAAGATGTTGTTTTTTCAAAAGAGCCCGGTGGCACACTAGTTGGAGACAAGATAAGGACAATTCTTCAAGATAAAGAGAACGAGGACATGTCTGTTATGACTGATTTGCTTCTTTATTCTGCTTCAAGGGCCGAAAATATAGAAAAAGTGATATTACCGGCACTTAATTCCGGTGTACATGTTATTTGCGACAGATTTGATCTTTCTACACTTGCATATCAGATATACGCAAGAGGTAGACAGGATTATTTGAAATTTTTTGAGAAGTTAAATAAGTTCGTGATAGCTGATTGTAAACCTGATTTATATCTATTTTTGGATGTCTCTCCTGAAATTGGCGCGGAAAGATCAAGAAAGAGGGGAGAAGAGCTTTCGAGGTTTGATGCCAAGAGTATTGAATTTCATTCAAGAGTTAGAGACGGCTACAGAGTTCATCTAAGGCAAAAGCCACATAAGATAATAGACACCAACTGTATGAGCCTGGAAGATGTTCGAGTAAAAGCACATAAGATTATTGTTAGCATACTGAAGATAAAATAAGTTTAGGGTCTACAAAGTCGGCGCATAACTTCGTCAAAAACCTCGTTTATTCCTTAAAGTACTATGTGTACATTTCGTCATAAGCCTCGGCTTTTTTCTTGTTCTGCATCCGATTTTGTTAGTCCTAAACTAAGTAGATTAAAACTGCTTGGAGATATATCCAAACGGTTTTGTTTACTTATCCAAAATTGTGTGGTAGTTTATTAGCGATATCGTTGTTTGAAAAATTGATACTGTTAGAGAAAGGAGGAGCATCTTATGAAGATTAAAATTGTAGATACACTAATAAAATTCTTGGTTTACCCTACAGTTATTTTTATCAAGAGAGAAAAAGAAACAAAGAAGGAGAGAAGAGATAGGTTGCGGACGATTAAGCAGTTAATAAAAAATTTCAAAGATCAAAAGCTTAAATATCCGTTTGGTATTAAGGAGATGAAGAAAACGACAGAACAATCAAAGATAATCTCCGATGCCAACAGAGGAACTAACGAGATCCTTAAGCGTTATGGGTTACCGGAATTTTTTATTCCAGATGAAAATATTCATATTATTAATAAAGGATGGAAAAAATTTTGTAATTTTTTAGGGAATAATCCAAAATATATTGGTTTTTGTTATTTTTTTAGGCAATTGATCGGTTTACTGTGGGTAGAAAATAACATCGGTCTTGTGAGACATGTAATTTTTCACGAGATGGTTCATTTTAAATCTTTTCGTGCGATGGCTCATATTTCCACTGCTAGTAAACCTAGATGTGGTCTCCGTATTGGTGAAATGGGTCTTGTTTTCGATGAAGCGATAACGGAAGAATTAGCTAGTCTTTTTTCCGGTAAAAACATTGGGGCATATATAAAAGAAAAAGTCTCAGTTCGTATTCTTATTGATAAGATATTTGACAGGAATCTCGATAAGTTTATTTCGGAATCAGAAGTATTCGAAATGTTTGTTCGGGCTAAATTCACTGGTCGTCTATGGGAACTTGCTAGAATAATAAGGAAAAGCTTTCCGGACAAAAAAGATGTTTTTAGGAAACTATTCTGGTTAAAAACAGACGCCCATCTTAAGTTTGTAAAATCTCTTTAATTTTTTGCGTAAAAGCATTCAAACCCCGATCGTAATGATTTGGGGTTTTTCTTTACTTATTTAAAATTATGTGGTAGTTTTGTTACCGATATCGTTGTTTGAAAATTAATACTGTTAGAGAGAGGAGGGGTACTTTATGGATATAATGCCCATAAAAGCCATAATAGGTAAGCTGTCGGATAATAAAAAAGAAGCGATAATGAGAAAAAAGTTAGAGCTTCTGAAAACGCAGTCGGAATTCAAAAAAATAGGCATCGAAGAATTACCGAAGACGAGAGACGATATTCAGCTGTTTGAAACGGCGAATATACTGACAAACGCACTTATTTCTAAATTTGGTTTGCCAAGCTTAGATATTTCTTCCAATGTTTTTCATGTTGTAAAAGAGGAAGATAGGTGGAGGGTTCATTTTTATTTAGGAGAGAATACATGCGGATGCCTTGGATTTTTCGATTCTAAGAGTCAGATGATAATGTTTCTCGAAGAATTTAATGGTTTATCTTATTATAAAAAATTAGATAGCCTTATCCACGAAATTTTACACTTAAAATCATATCAGTCTTTGCAAATAAAGAGAGGGGGCAAAGAATCCTGCTATCGTAATGGATTAACAATAAAGGGTAGTTATTTTAGAGCTATAGATGAAGCCCTTACTCAAACGACAGCTGATCTTTTGGTATCCAAATCCACAGGAAGAGATTACGAAGGTATTTCCTATAAGAAAGAAAAATATATTCTCGAAACTCTTATTTGCGGAATTTTCAATAAAAATTTGGAAAGATTTAAAGATAAGAATGAAGTTTTTGATATGTTCTTAAGGGCTTATTTTACAGGCAACGTCATGCCACTTGCTAGAATAATCAAAAAAACATTTGGTTATGACGCTTTTGGTTTTGCCGCCAAACACGATTTCAATTTTCTTTTGGAAGACGCAATGATTTCTTAAAAAGTTTTCAACCGCTAATTTTAATGATTGGCGGTTTTATTTCGCCCAAAAGTTCAAATATTAGGGAAATTATGTTAATCTAGACCATATGCGTCCCGTAGTAGAATTTAATTTCTAGTGAGGTTAAATCTTTCTTTCAGATTACTTTATTGAGAGAAATTGATTTACCACGGGAGAAATGTATAAATAAGGCTAATAACGAAGATTTAACAAAATTAAATTTCACTACCGGGATGGAAGAAGATAATAAAAAACCAAAAACTGTTGCTGAAAAAGAGGAGAATATTCTTGATTTTTGGAATAAATCTAAGATTTTTCAAAAAACTATAGAAAAAGAATCGCCCAAAGGGGAGTTCGTCTTTTATGATGGTCCACCTTTTGCTACGGGTCAGCCACACTACGGACATATTCTGGCGGGTACGATGAAAGACGCGGTCCCGAAGTATAAGACTATGCGAGGATATACCGTTCCTAGACAATGGGGATGGGATTGTCATGGTCTCCCGATTGAGAACCTTATAGAAAAAGAGCTAGGACTTGGGACAAAGAAAGATATCGAAACTCTCGGTGTGGATAAGTTTAACGAGGCTGCTAGGGCCAGTGTTTTCAGATATAAGAGTGATTGGGAGAAAATCGTTCCTAGAACAGGACGTTTCGTAGATATGGAGAACGACTACAAGACGATGGATCCTAATTTCACTGAATCTGTTTGGTGGGTTTTTAAGACACTCTACGACAAGGGGCTTGTTTATCAGGGGCACAAGACGATGCACATCTGTCCAAGGTGCGAGACGACACTTGCAAACTTTGAGGTTAGCCAGGGGTACAAAGATATCACAGATATTTCTCTTACCGCAAAATTCGAATTGATAGATGAGCCGGGGACTTTTGTTCTTGCATGGACGACCACCCCTTGGACTTTACCCGGAAACGTGGCTCTCGCTGTAGGAGAAAATATTGATTACGTAAAGATTGAAAAAGAGGGAGAGAAATTGATTTTGGCTAAAGAGCGACTTTCCGCCGTGGGCGAGGGGTATAATATTTTAGAAGAATTTAAGGGCAAGTCCCTTGTTGGTAAAAAATACAAATCGCTTTTTGATTATTACGCAGGAAAGCCCGACGAAACTTCTAAAAGCGAAGTTTTTTCGGGCAAGGCAGACCTTCTAAACAGGGAGAACGGCTGGAAGATATATTCCGCGCCTTTTGTCACGACAGAAGACGGTGTGGGGGTGGTTCATATAGCACCTGCATTCGGAGAAGACGATTCAAAACTAGGTAAACAATACAATTTGCCTTTTGTTCAGCATGTCGGCATGGATGGACGTTTTAGACCGGAAGTTACTGATTTTGCCGGAATATTTGTGAAGCCAAAAGATGACCACCAGTCTACAGATATTCTTATAATTAAGAATCTAGCAGGAAAGGGTCTTCTTTTCTCCAAAGAAAAGATAATTCACTCATATCCGCTTTGTTGGAGATGTGATACTCCGCTTTTAAACTACGCGACTTCCTCATGGTTTGTGGATATTCAGAAAATAAAACCAGAGATATTGGAGAATGTTAAGAAATCTAACTGGATTCCTCAGAATATTCGCGACAAGAGATTTTTGAACTTAATAGAAGATGCTCCGGATTGGAATGTTTCTAGGTCTAGATATTGGGGCGCACCTCTCCCTATTTGGAAGTGCGACAAGTGTGATGAAAAGAAGGTTATTGGTTCTGTGACTGATCTCAAAAAGGGGATGGTGTTCTCAAATAATGCTTATTTTGTCATGAGACATGGCGAGGCAGAATCTGTCGTAAATAGAACAATAAGCTCTGCGAAATATCATCATGAAAATCCGCTTACAAGCCTGGGTAGAGAGCAAGTTAAAGAGACTGCCAATAAACTTAAGTCTGAAAATATTGATATTATTATTGCTTCTCCATACAGAAGAACGACTGAAACCGCGAAGATAGTCGCTACTGAACTTGGAATACCGGAGGATCAAATTGTTTTTGATAATAGGCTCGTAGAGCTTCAGGTTGGAGATTTTGACGGGGCGCTTGTAGAAGATTATGGTAATTATTTTTCTAGCCACGAAGAGAGATTTTATAAAAATTCTCCAAATGGCGAGAACCATACAGATACAAAGAATAGAATGATGAACGCCATCTTCGATATTGATAAAAAGTACGATAACAAAAGAGTGCTTATTATAAGTCACGGCGATCCATTGTGGGTTTTGTGCGCTGGTACTGAAGGGCTTTCTCCAAAGGGTGCAGTAAAGGTTAAAAATGAATGTTATCTAAATCCGGCTGAGTTCAGGAAACTAGATTTTTCTCCTTTTCCTCACAACGAAAATTACGAATTAGATCTTCATAAGCATTTTATTGATGGGGTGACTTTTAAATGCTCTTGCGGAGGCAAGATGGTGCGCGTTCCTGAGGTTTTTGACTGTTGGTTTGAATCGGGCGCTATGCCATATGGACAATCACACTATCCTTTTGAGAATAAAGAAAAATTTGAAAAGAATTTTCCCGCACAATTTATTGCAGAGGGACTAGATCAGACTAGGGGCTGGTTTTATTCACTCATGGTACTATCTACCGCCCTTTTTGATAAACCGGCTTTTCTAAATGTAATTGTGAATGGACTTGTCCTTGCTGAGGATGGACAAAAAATGAGCAAGAGGCTTAAGAATTATCCCGAAGTTCTCGATGTAATAAATAAGTACGGTGCTGATGCTCTTCGTTATTACATGCTTTCTTCTCAGATCGTAAAAGCAGAAGATCTCCGATTCTCCGAGAGGGGGGTGGATGAGGTCTACAAGAAAATAATCTTGCGTTTGTATAATGTTTATTCTTTCTTAGAATTATATGATGGAGATAGAAAAGTAGAAACTAATAACTACAAACTATCAACTAATATACTAGATAAATGGATATTGGCTAGATTGGGACAGATTACGAAAGAAATGACGGATTCTATGGAAAAATATGAGCTCGATAGAGCCACAAGGCCGATAGAGGGATTTGTGGACGACCTTTCGACCTGGTATTTGAGAAGATCTAGAGACAGATTTAAGGGCGATGACATAGAAGACAAGGAGAGTGCCCTTGTGACTTTGCGATATACAATAAAAACTCTTGCGAAATTAATGGCGCCATTTATGTCATTCATTGCTGAAGATCTTTACCAGAAAGTAAAAGACGCGACTGATCCTGAGAGTGTTCATTTGGAATCTTGGCCGGAAATGATTATTGTGGACGAAAAGATACTTGCAGATATGGCGGAAACAAGAAAGATTGTTTCTTCAGGACTTGAACTCCGTGCAAAAGCGAATATTAAAGTGAGACAACCATTGCAGGAATTAAGGATTAAGAATAAGGAATTAAGTGAGGAATATTTACCGCTTATTGCAGATGAATTGAACGTGAAGAAAGTTTCTGTGGGTGTGTCGCAGGACGAAGAAGTGGCGCTCGATATGAATATAACTCCCGAATTAAAAGAGGAGGGGACTTTGAGAGAGCTTGTAAGAAATATTCAGGAAATGAGAAAGAAAATGGGACTTAATACCCAAGATAAAGTATCTTTGAGGGTTTCTACTGATTCTGCAGGAAAGGAATTTGTGAAAAAATTTGAAACTGAATTGAAAAAGTCCGCAGGTCTCTCTGGGGTGTTATTTGAAGACGGCTTAATCGGCATGGAAATTGTTCTCGAAGGTATGAAATTCGCTGTTTCTTTGGTTAAATAGTTTTGTTATCGTTGCTCTCTCGATTGTCATTCCTGCGTAGGCGGGGTCGATGGAATCGTCATCGACACCTGCCTACCGCAGGCAGGTCTGTAGACGAAATCCAGTCTTTTGTCGTCATTGCGAACCGAGGCGTCCTAGCCGAGGTGTGGCCGTCTACAGGTGTCGACGTTAATCTTCGTCGACCAATCTAGAGAATACTGGAAAGAAACCCTGGATTGCCGCGGACTTCGGCTAGGACGCCTTGTCCTCGCAATGACGATAAGGAGAATGCACTATTAACAATGTCCTATCACATCTATAAAACCGAAGGATTTATTGTCGGCTCTGTTCCTGTCGGGGAGGCAAACAGGCTTATTTCCGTATATACAGAAGAGCTTGGGCTTGTGAGGGGGATGGCGCAGGGTGTCAGGAATTTACGTTCAAAATTAAAACACTCACTTCAAGATCTTTTTTATACAAAGATATCTTTTGTTCGTGGCAAGGATATTTGGCGTATTGTAAATGCCGAGAGACTTCCTCTTGTCGGCGACGAGATACTTACAGGAGAAAAGAAAGTTTTTATTGCAAAAGTGGCACTTCTTTTAAGGCGATTTGTTAAAGGAGAAGGGAGAGATGAAACTCTTTTTAACGATTTAAGAGCAGGATTAAATTTTTTGAAAGAAAATATTTTGTCCGAGTCTGAAATGAAAAAATTTGAGTTAATTTTTGTTTTACGATTTTTGGGACATTTGGGCTACGGTCCATATGAGAGTCATTTCACTGACATACTCTCTTTCACAGAATGGTCTAGTGACTTGCTTAATTTAGCGGATGGCAAAGAAAACGATATTTCGTCGATAATAAACCGCGCAATGACCGCAAGTCACCTATAAAAAAGTAAAAACTAGAAGCGAAAAGTGAAAAATACCCTTATTTCAGGCTTTTTGTGGCCCAAGCTATTGACTTTTATAAATATAAGGTGTATAATGATAAGATAAAGTTAAGATTTTTGAAAAATAAATAAAAGAATAAAAAGGAGTGATTTTTATGATGTTAACAAATAATTTAGAACAGGCCATTTTATTGAGAAACGATTGTCTTGTTATTTCTATTTTGTTTTTAATTGTTGTATTTTTCGGTTTCTTTATGGTCATGATATCTGATTCCCCAATCGGTGGTATGGCATTAATCGTGTCCTTTGGTTTCGGATTTGTCCTTTCTTTTATAGACGGAATGGCTGCTGAAGAGGAAATTGCGATATATAAAGAAATAGGACAAAGAAAGCTTGAATAAAAAGTTTAAAAAGTAACTGAAACCACACGGCTCACCAAAAAGGTGGGCCGTTTTTCTTTGGTATTGACATAATCCTTTCTGTACGGTAGTTTTATTCTCAAATAGTGTTGTTTTTTGAAAAACCAATAAGAGTAAGAAAGATGGAGGAGGGAGATAATATGATTAGTTGGGAACTATGTTTGAGTTTATTTTTGGGAAGTGTCGTATCTTTATTCATAAAGTATATTTTAGATAAATGCGACAAAGAAAAAGCTCTTTTTGCACAAGTGCAGGTTGCTAAAACCTCCGATGAGGTAAGAAAAATAATTATGCAGGGAAAACTGAATAGCCAACATCACGATGAGGCTTTTGAAAAGTTAATCTTGCTTTGTGACCAAGAAAGAATATCTGGATTAGCTCCAAAACTTGCAGAGGCTAAAACTTTTGAAGAAGTTGAGGCTATTTATTACGCACTACCTGAAGGAGATCTAAAAAATAAGGCCGAAGAATTAAAAGATAGTCTTTTTTTAGAAGAGCTTCGTGCGGAGCTTGATAAAGCTACAACTTCTCGTGAAGTATTTAAGGTGTATGAAGAAGCGCCTGAGAATAGTCACCTGGAGCTTGAAGCAGAGCTGAAGTATAAGGAACTTTTAACAAAGGAAATCGCGGAATGTAATAGTCTCAAAGAGCTTAAATATATTATAATCGATGAACAAAAAGAATCTTTTTTCGATCATGCAGTCTGCAGGTACGCTGAGATTATGCGCCGATCGAAAGAAAGAGGATAAGAGGATAAATAGTTTAAAAAGAAATGCAGTTACACGGCTCACCAAAAAGGTGGGTCGTTTTTAATATCTAAAATAAATTAAACCCTCTTACTCTAATAATTTCACGAACGTGAGATTATTTGTGTGGGGGATAAAAGTGAGTTTTTATTTTTTATAATTGAGTGTTTTAAGGTATAATTAATTTGAAGGATTATGTCTTTTTAATTTTAATGTTACAAAAAAATGGATGATAATTTAGAAGAGGGCGGAATTAAAAAAACAGAAAAGCGACTTTATTCACAAGATCCGGGCAATCTAGAAAGGAAGAGAAGTCAACTTTCTGGCGTGGATTATGAAGAAAAAGTCACTTGGGGTGGGGAAGAAGGGTTAAATATAAAAAATATGGCACAAACCAGAAAAAAGTTTCCGATACTATCTCTTATATTGACCCTTTCTTTTGTTTTCTTTGTCGGGGCGACAATTTTTGCTACTTATTTATATTTGGGCAGTACAAATGTAATATCTCCGGACAACGTCGACATATCTGTTATCGGCCCTGTTTCTGTAAAAGCGGGAGAAGAAATAAATTTGCAGGTTGCAATTACGAATAAAAATAACACCGCACTTGAATATGTCGAGCTTATTGCAACATTCCCGGGTGGTTCAAAAATTCTCACAAATAAAGTAAATGACACACAATACAGGAAGAATTTGGGCACAATAAAACCGAATGAAATCATTACCGAGACTATCAAAACCGCTCTTTTTGGAGAGGAGAATGCGGACAGGGAAGTAATTGTCGCGATAGAATATAGAAACGAAAATTCAAATGCGATAATGGAAAAAGAAACAATTTGGAAGACCATTGTAAGCTCTTCGCCACTGTCTCTTATTTTTGATATGCCGACAGATGCTAACTCAAATCAAGAGATTACTCTTAATGTTAAGACTATTTCTAATTCCAAGGATACGATGCGTGACGTGGTATTAAATGTTGCCTATCCTTCAGGATTTATTTTTAAGGAAGCTATACCTAAGGCCTCGTCGGGTAATGGAGTATGGTTCTTGGGCGATTTTAAGCAGGGAGAAGAAAAGTTGGTTAAAATAAAGGGTGTTATACAAGGTCAGAACGAAGAGGAACGAGCCTTTAGGGTAATTGCAGGACAACGTACGAATAAGGATTCTACAAAAGTTGAAGTAGCCTACGCATCTTCTCTTAAAACTCTTGTTATAAGAAAATCATTTATTAGTGCGAATCTCGCATTTAACGGAAACCAGGAAGATACTTACGTAATAACGGATGGACAGTCGGTAAGAGGCGATATCGAATGGGAAAATAATTTACCGGTAAATCTTCTTCATGCCGAGATGAATATAAAATTAATTGGCGACGTCTTTGATAAATCATCAATAAACTCTTCCACTGGTTTTTATAATTCCGCAGATAATACTATCGTGTGGAATAAGTCGAGCGGAGGGCTTCCGGATTTAATAAGCTCCGGTCAAAGCAATAGACTTTCTTTCTCTTTTAGTCCATTACCACTTCTTTCTGGAAAGAGAACCATCTTTAGGAATCCGGAGTTAAATTTTGAATTAACATTTAAGGGATTTAAGTCTTCCGAAACAAGAGAGGCGGATGCTATTGTGGAGACGACTTTAAAGAAAAAAATAAAAATTTCCTCAAATCTTCAAGTATCCCCAAGAGCTCTCTACTTCTCTGGACCATTCAAGAATACCGGCCCCCTCCCACCAGTTCATGATAATGAGACGACTTATACTGTAGTTTGGTCAGTTGTTAACTCTTCAAATGATGTTTCTGATGTGGCCGTAAAGACGACATTGCCTCCTTACGTGAGATGGTTGGGAGTCTCATCTCCAAACACTGAAGCAATTACTTATAACCCACTTGGCGGAGAGATATCTTGGAATGTTGGTTCTGTTAAGGCGGGGAGCGGGATTACTGTACCTGCGAGAGAGGTCGCTTTTCAGGTGGCAATGGTTCCTAGTTTAGGACAAATCGGGCAATATCCGTCTATTACAGCCGATACTATTATCTCGGGACACGATGAATTTACAGGATCAAATATAACATATAGTAGAAAGGCGGTTTCATCACAGCTTACTAGTGACCCTCTTGTGCAAGGTAGTTCAGCAGATTCGGTAAAATGATAGATAGTGCATTCTCCTTATCGTCATCCGCCCGGATGAATGCGATTCATCCATTCGGACGGGTTGCGAGGACGAGGCCTGTCTGCCGGTAGGTAGGCGCCCAAGCTGAAGGACGCGGCAATCCAGTTGTGAACAGGTGTTAGGATTGAATTTTTGTTTATTTTTAGCCTGTCCCGTAGGAAGTTTCCTATTTAAATTAAAACTAAGACAAAGTAAGCCACTAGGCGGATTCCGAGAAATGTGTAATATAGTAAGGGAATGTTTATTCGAACTTTCCTACTGGGATAGTATTCTGCTAAAATAATTTTTATGACTAAAAACAACGAAGAAAATACATTAGACAAGGTTGTCTCATTGGCAAAAAGACGTGGTTTTATATTTCAGGGTTCTGAAATATATGGCGGTTTAGGAGGTACTTGGGACTACGGTCCTCTTGGTGTTGCCCTTAAAAATAATATAAAGAATATCTGGTGGAAGAAGTTCGTGGATGACAGAGAGGATATGTATGGAGTAGACGCAGCTATACTTATGAACCCAAAAGTCTGGGAGTCTTCTGGTCACGTTACGACTTTTACTGACCCGCTAGTTGAATGTGCAAAATGTAAACGCAGATTTAGAGCTGATCACGTCGAAGGGGATAAATGTCCTGAGTGTGGAGGCAAGATCGGTGATGCAAGGCAATTCAATATGATGTTTAAGACAAACGTTGGTCCCGTTGAAGATTCTTCATCTGTTACATATTTAAGACCAGAAACAGCCGGAGGTATCTTCATGAATTTTAAGAATGTTCTTGATTCTTTCCATCCAAAATTACCGTTTGGTATTGCTCAGATAGGTAAGGCATTTAGGAATGAAATAACTCCAAAAGATTTTATTTTCCGAGTCAGAGAATTTGAACAGATGGAGATAGAGTATTTCATTAGACCGGAAGGTTGGGAGGGTGTTTTTGAAGAATGGAGAAAGTCTTTGGTTGATTTTATTGATGAGATGGGTATTGATAGCTCAAAAGTTTCCGAGCTTAACGTGAAGCCGGAAGATCTCGCTCATTACTCAAAGAAAACAATTGATTTCGAATTTGAATTTCCATTTGGTAAGAAGGAGCTTTACGGTCTTGCCTATAGGACAGACCACGACTTGAAGAGCCATATGGCTGGAAGCGGTGTAGACCTTAATTATTTTGAAGAGGGTATGGGCGATAAGTTTTTGCCACATGTTATAGAGCCTTCGCTTGGAGTAGATAGGACAGTTCTCGCGATACTAACCAGTGCTTATACAGAAGACACAATGGGCGAGGGAACAAGAGTGTTTTTGAAATTAAAACCAAAGATTGCTCCTATAAAGGCTGCCGTTTTCCCTCTTATGAAGAATAAGCCTGAGCTTGTAGAGAAAGCCAGAAAAATTTGGAAAGATTTGAAAGCGGTCGTGCCACAGGTAATGTTTGACGACAATGGAAATGTCGGGAAGAGATACAGGAGACAGGACGAGATTGGTACGCCATTTTGTATAACAGTAGATTTCGATACGCTAGAGGCTGACACAGTGACAGTTAGAGACAGAGATACGGGTACACAGGAGAGAATTGCTGTAAAAGATTTGAATGAATATGTTTTAAATAGGATAGCTTAACCTAGTGTCATTGCGAGACGAGGCGCGTTGCCCAGTAGTGAGCTCCGCTCTACTACTTTGGGTCTTAGCCGAGGCGTGGCAATCTAGAATTTAAAAATCTTAAATCAGAATTTCTAATTTTCTAAATAAATCCCAATATCAAATAACCAAAAAATTGGGCAATAAAAAACTCGTCATTAAGACGAGTTTTGGTTTTTGCGGTGATGTTTCGTAATTATTTTAATATCGTAATTCTTTTAGAATGCAGGTTCACCAGCAGAAGGTCTCCATCTTTCGACCACACTTACCGCAGATTCCTTTATCTGTAGTAATTTTGCATTTGGTGCACATTACATCATTAGTCGGGTTTTCATATATGGGGTAACCCCTTCGTGCCAACAAGGCCAATACCGCAACAATTACACAGGGAATAAGAAATATCATTATTACAGCCCAAGTTTCCATATTTTTAACCCCCTTAATCTTTTAGAACCTTTACTTTTTTGCCACAAGTTGGACAGAAATTATCTCCAGGATTGAAGTGTTTTCCGCAACATGTATACATTATTGTTCCTTTGTTGCCACATTTTGCACAGAAAGGCGTCTCCGTTCCTAAGTATTTATCGCATTCCTTGCAATGATAACGACGTTTGTTTTTGGATGCCACTACTGAAAAAAAGACAGATAATAGAATAAATGAGAAAATTAAGGTAATGACTTCAGGCATATTTTCACCTCCGCTATTTAAAATAACTTTTCTGAATGAACAATATAGTATTTTTGCTACAGTGTCAAGATTATAAAAAAACCTTTATACATTATGATTGAATAAAGTTTATTCCTTTTTAAATATTATTATGAATTACAAGAAAACAATTTTGAAGAACGGTCTCAGGGTTATAACGATTCCGGAAGAGGACAGCTTGGCTGTTGCTGTTTTTGTACTAGTAGAAGCCGGTTCTAAATATGAGAAAAAGGAAGTAAACGGCATCTCGCATTTCTTGGAACATATGTGTTTTAAGGGAACAAAGACTAGACCGACTGCTCTTGATATAAGTTCCGAGCTTGATTCTCTTGGAGCGCAGTTTAACGCTTTTACAAGCCAGGAATTTACGGGATATTACGCCAAAGTTGCTTCTAATCATTTTGACAAAGCACTTGATATTGTTTCCGACTTATACTTGAATCCTGTTTTTGATGAGAAAGAATTAGAAAAAGAGAAGGGGGTCATCATAGAAGAAATAAATATGTATGAGGATTTGCCACAGCATAGAGTGCAAGATCTCATATTGGAAACATTGTATGGTGATCAACCTGCAGGATGGAATGTCGCAGGGGAGAAAGAAACTGTAAAAAAATTCAACAGAGATACTTTTTTGAAATACAGGGGAGAGCATTATGTCTCTAGTGCGACAACCGTTGTTGTTGCCGGTAATTTCAATGAAGAAAAAGCCATAAAAGATATTGAGGAAAAGTTTTCTCAAATGCCTTCGGGAGAAAAACACGGTAAGTTGCCGGTAAAAGAGGAACAGGAAGCCCCCGCTATTACAATAAAGAAAAAAGAATCTGATCAGACACATCTAGTTTTGGCTGTAAGAACTTTTCCTGCTAATAACGAGAAGAATCATGTTATTGAAGTTCTCTCACAAGTATTGGGTGGGGGGATGAGCTCAAGACTTTTTCAGAAGATCAGAGAGGAGATGGGCGCCGCTTATTATATAAGATGTTCCAATAGTACTCATACAGATCATGGTTTTTTGGAGGCATCATCTGGCGCTGACAATAAAAGGGCAAAGGAGGTTATTTCCGCTATTGTTTCTGAATTCGCAAGGATGAAAAATGAGCTTCCTTTAGAAAAGGAATTAAGTCGCGCTAAAGAGAGTTTGATTGGTAATTTGTTTTTGAGCCTTGAAACTTCTGATGCGATTGCCGGACATTATGGTCTACAGGAGCTTATTAAAAGAAAAATAGAAAAGCCGGAGGAGTATGCTGAAAAGATAAGGGCGGTTACAGGCGAGGAGGTTATGGCTGTCGCTAAGGAGATATTTAAAGATGAGCATTTAAATTTGGCTCTCATTGGTCCATCTGAAAATAAGGATGAATTTGCCGGTCTGTTGAAAATGTAATATAGTTAGATTGTGAAAACAGAACAAGATAACGTTTTTAGAGTGGAAATAACTAGCGGTTTTATTTTTAAAACGGTCGCGTTGCTTTTAGTATTGTGGCTTGTTTATTACCTTCGTGACATTGTGGTAGCGATGCTCGTGTCCATCGTTGTCGCTTCTGCGCTTGAGCCATTTATACACTGGCTAAAAGAAAGAAAAATTCCTAGAGTTTTAGCTGTGGTACTAGTTTACGCCGCTCTCATTGGTATCGTGTTCTTGTCGGTGTCCGTGTTTCTCCCGCTTATTTTTGATGATTTTTTCAAACTATTTACAATACTCCCTGCATATATAAGATCATTTGACGTTTCTAGTTATGTTTCTGAAACACCAGGTCAAATATTAACTGCTATTAAAAATATAGTAGCGGATAGTTTTTCTGTTGATAAAGTAATGCCAGGAATCACTAGTATAATATCTGGTACGTCCAGTAATATCGTTAGTACAGCCAAAACAATATTTAACGAAGGAGTAATGCTCGTTATTATCGCTGTATTTTCTTTCTATTTTGCAGTTCAGGAAAATGGTATTGAAGGTTTCATTCGACTTGTTTCTCCGCTTAAATATGAGAATTATGTATTGGATCTATGGAAAAGATCAAGAAGAAAAATCGGATTATGGATGCAGGGACAAATACTTCTCGGTGTACTAATTGGAGTATTCGTCTTTTTGGGACTTTCTATAATTGGAATAAAGAACGCCCTCGCTCTTGCGGTATTTGCAAGTGTTATTGAAATTATTCCGGTATTTGGTCCTGTTTTGGCGGCATTTCCAGCTGCTATTTTGGCTTTTATTCAAAGCCCCTCTCTTGGATTTTTTGTAATAAGCTTCTTTATAATCATTCAACAGTTTGAAAATCACCTTATTTATCCGCTTGTAGTTAGGAAAATAGTGGGCATACCTCCACTCGTTTCAATAATTTTCCTTCTAGTTGGTTGGGAACTTGCTGGATTTTTTGGTATTATCCTCTCGATTCCCGCAGCCGTTATTTTGATAGAATTAGCAGAAGATTTTGAAAAGAAAAAGAGGTTTAACGTCAGTCAATAAAGTCAAAGGTCCATGAATAGAAAAACATACATCACCACCACTCTTCCATATGTTAACGCGGAGCCTCATATCGGATTTGCGTTAGAAATTATTCAGGCGGATATTTATGCGCGTTTTTTGCGTAGTAGGGGAGATGAAGTATTTTTTAACTTTGGTACAGATGAGCATGGCCAGAAGATATATGAGAAGGCAAAGGAAAATAATGAAGATACTCAGGCTTATGTAGATAGATACGCTGCAAAATTCGATGCACTCAAAAAAGCTCTCAATTTAACTTACAATAATTTTATCCGAACGACAGACCCACATCATATAATGGCTGCTCAGGAATTTTGGAAAAAATGTGAGACCACTGGAGATATTTATAAAAAGAATTATAAAGTTAAATATTGTATTGGTTGTGAATTGGAAAAGACAGATTCTGAGCTAGTAGATGGTCGCTGTCCGATACATCCAAATAAGGAGTTGGAGCTTCGTGAAGAGGAAAATTACTTCTTTAAATTCTCTAAATATCAGAATGACCTTTTGGAGCTATATAGAAATGTTCCTGATTTTGTTTTACCGGAATCAAGGTCTCACGAGATAAAAAAATTCGTTGAAGGTGGACTAGAAGATTTCAGTATTTCAAGATTAAAGACAAAGATGCCTTGGGGAATAGAGGTACCAGGTGATCCTGATCAGGTAATGTACGTCTGGTTTGATGCGCTAATAAATTATATTTCTGCTATTGGTTGGCCGGATAGAGTAGAGGAGTTTAATAGCTGGTGGCCGGTAATTCAGTTTGCTGGTAAAGATAACCTGAGACAGCAGTCTGCTATGTGGCAGACAATGCTTAAGTCTGCTGGTCTTCCTTATTCAAAACAGATAATAATACACGGATTTATAACAAGCGGAGGACAGAAGATGAGCAAGAGTCTTGGTAATGTTATTAACCCATTTGAAATGGTTGAAAAATACAGTACTGATGCACTTAGATATTTCCTCTCAAGAGAAATGACACCATTTGAGGATGGAGATTTTACAGAAGCTAGGTTTAAGGAGGCTTACAACGCTGGTCTTGCAAATGGACTCGGTAATACTTCGAGCAGAATTCTTAAAATGGCGGAATCGTATCTCCAGGTGCCTGTTGATGTCGGTGAAGCAACAATACCCGAAGAATATTCTAAATTTGTTGAAGGGTTAGATTTGAATAAGGCGATGGATCTTATTTGGAGTAAACTTACAGAGATGGATCAGATAATACAGGAAACTCAGCCGTTTAAGCTAATAAAGATCAACAAAGAATCCGCTATCGCTATTGTTACCGACCTTGTTAAGAAACTTTTTGTCATTTCAAAAATGCTTGAGCCTTTTATGCCGGAAACTGCAGTAAAAATCCAAGAAGCCATAAAGGCAAATAAACTCACAACCCCACTTTTCATGAGAAAAGAATAAGCTAAGTAAAAATTACTAAAATAAAATTAATTTCACAAAGTTACTCTTTTGTGCTAGTCTAATTTTGAAAAGTTCTTTAAGTTTGGGAAAGGAGGTTGAATTTTAATGGCTCGAAATATTTCAAGAGAAGAGCTTATCAAGCGAGCAAAGGAGAACCTTTGTTTGATAGAGAAAAGGCTAGACGAATTAGACTTTCTTATTAGAGAATTAGACAACGTGATCTCGTGCAAGATAAGGTCTAGTCACGAGTATTCGGATCCTGAGATTAATACCTTTAGAGATTCAAGAGACATGCTTTTTCGAAAGAAAAAACTTCTTTTAAGAAAAAAGGAAAACACTGAAATTTTTATTAAGAAACAGGAAGAATTACCCTAAACCCAAAAACCGAGTATTTACACTCGGTTTTTTTATTATTTCCAAATATTTTTGTTGACTATTTTATAAATATGGTTTATTATCTTACCGAAATAGTAACTTGAAAAACTCGCTCATCAAAATTTTTGAATGCATTTTATATTATTGATAAATTTGTATTTAAACACAGTTGTGATTGCGATTAATTTGGTAAAAAATTTAGGAGGGTAAAGGAGGGAAATATGGAAAAAGTAAGGATTTTCTATGATAACCCGGGTGTTTTGGAAGAAACTGTAAATAAGTGGCTTAAGGAAAAGGGCGATAAAATTGAAATTACAAGGATTAGTCAAAGCCAAAGTCAAAATAGCGTTAATCCACCGATGCTTATCGTCACAATTTTTTATAAGGATAGAAAGTAACGGTTAAAGGAGGGATTTGCATGAAGAAAAAGAAGAAATGGTTTCTCATAAATATATTTAGAGGAGAAGAGCATGAGTGCTGTGGCGTTGTAAATTTTGCCAATAGACACGGTCTGAAGCCTGGCGAGATATTTGTTTTGACTGAGGGGATAGTCGGTCCTGGTTATAACAAGCATATGACCGTGATGTATTTTTCCGAAAAGCCTTATGTTTGCTAGGTTGCAATGATTTTATTGAAGAGACAGCCACCCCATAAAGGTGGCTTTTTATTTTGTCTTGATTCTTACTTCTTTATTCTTTATTCTTATATAAATGACACCAGAATATTTTGATATACACGCGCATACTCATTTCCCGGCTTTTAAGGAAGATCGGGATGAAGTTATTAAAAGAGCCTTAGATAATAACACCTGGCTCATTAATATCGGCACACAGAAAGAAACTTCTAAAGAGGCAGTGGTTTTGGCACATAAATATCCCAAAGGAGTTTATGCTTCTATTGGTCTTCATCCTATACATACAGAAAAATGTCACGATGATGATATGGAATCTGAGATAGATGTCTGCGAAACTGAATTTGATTATGATTTTTATAAAAAGTTAGCACAGGATGATAAGGTTGTTGCAATAGGGGAATGTGGGTTGGATTTTTTTCATTTGGAAGAAAACACTAAGGCTAAACAGATAGAAATATTTAAGAAACACATAGAACTATCAATCGAAGTGAATAAGCCACTCATGCTCCATGTTCGAGATGCTTATCAAGAGGTTTTGGATATTTTAAAAGAATATAAAAAGGTCAATAAGGATAATTTAAGAGGTAACGTTCATTTCTTTGCCGGGAATATTGAAGTCGCCAAAGAGTTTTTGGCACTTGGATTTTCGCTCTCTTTTACTGGCGTTGTTACGTACCCAAAGAGTAAAAAAATAGGAATGGCCGATTATGAAGAAATAATAAAAATAACACCAATAGATAGATTAATGTCTGAAACAGACGCGCCATACGTCGCCCCAGCCCCTTATAGAGGCAAAAGAAACGAACCATTGTATGTAAAAGAGGTGGTAGCTAAAATAGCTGAAATTAAGGGGATAACAGTGGAGGAAGTGTCCAAACAGCTTGTTGATAATGCCATAAAAACATTTAACATAAAGGATTAAGTGGTATTTGTCCCAGTAGGAAAGTCCGAACAGCTAGTCGGGTATTTTAAAAACTTTATTTCTCGGAATCCGGTCGACGGAATTGTCGTCGACAGCTGATGAGGATTAACATCGGCACCTGCCTACCGAACAGGCAGACTTGTAGACAGGTCTGCCAAATATAGGCAGACACCTGTAGACGGCCTACGGGACTGCGCACCATTTTTTACAGAAAAAATGGTGCTTGACTATCGGGTCTGACTATGAGATATTTTACTTATCTTCACTTATTATATTTTGCAATTAGTTAGCGGGAGGCCCTATGGGGCAAGAAGCAAAGGACATTGTAGAAGAAGTAGTCGAGCTAGTAAGAGAAGGAGTTAGTAGTTAAAGTTGTTTTTCAAATGAAAGGAACAATCAAGCTTTTGAAGAACGGATTTGGTTTCATCGGTATCGAAGGAGCTAAGGACGTTTTCTTCCACGCTAAGGATTTGAATGGCGTTGCCTTCGATTCTCTTAGAGTAGGACAGGAGGTTACTTTTGAAATGGGTGAGAGCCCAAAGGGCCCTAAGGCCGAGATGGTAACACTCGCTTAATCTAAAAATAAAAATGCCCCCAATTTGGGGGTATTTTTTATATTTGTAGTAAAAATCCCACCCCTATATAGGGTGGGATTGGCTTATTTTTTACTTTTCTGTTTCCTGCTTAATAATAGCCTTTATTATCTCGGAGAAAACAATACTCTCCGGATTTTGAAGCCTGTTTATTTCAGGATCATTGATCCTTTCGAGTATGTTGCCCCTTGGGAAGTCTTTGCGATAGGTGACAATTTTCCCTTCAACGACAACATCAAACTCGATAATGCTCCATTTTTCCCAAGAACCTCTCGCACGAATATAAGTATTGGTTTTGGGCTTTTTGAACATATCTAAATCTCCGAACAAAAGGTCATATTCCTTTTTTTCTTTATCTATTTTTCTAACGTAATAGACAATGAAATAAGGTTCTTTGGAGGTTGGAATTTTCAGTAACATCCATGGTTTTTTGCTGTCCATAATAGGTTTTATTATTATGTCCAGAATATCTTCTTTTATGGTTTTGATTTGCCATATAATTTTATCGAAAGCCTGGCTAGTGACAGTAGCTAATGCACTATGACTTTCCGCCACTTTCGCAATTTGCGTAATTAGACTTGTAGCTAATGTCTTAATACTCTCGCCAAGCATTACCTTCAGTTCTGCGTACAATTTAACCATCATTAAGGTTTTAAAGGACAGTGCGGTGTAGTCGTCGGATAATCTTGAAACCTCTTCTCTTAACGTGGCGCAATCTGCAGACAACTTTGAAAAATTTTTCTTTAATTCTTCATTGGAAGATTGCGTTAGATGGATACTTAGACATTCCTTTATGTTTTTTAACTCATATGCTAGGGCCACCACACAAAATGTTAGATAACAAGACAAAAGAACTAAAAAGATAATAGTCGCTGTTTTAAGGTTCATTTTTACTCCTCCTTTTTATTGTTTTTTCAAATTTCAAAACTGAATGTATCCTACTCTTTATATTTTACTACGTAAAGTATAGTCCGTTTTTTGCCCTTGCCTTGTCTTATTTTATCTGATAATATGACCCCGATGGTGTTTTATACGAAGTATCTAAAAAGTTAGTAGTTAAATAAACAGAAGAATGGATAACAGCGATAAAAATGTATATGAATTAGGGTATCTTTTGATCCCTATTATAGCTCCAGAGAAGCTTGTTGAGGAGGTTAATGAAATAAGAAATGTCATAGAATCAAGTGGCGGTCTTGTTTTATTTGAAGAAGGAGCCAAAAGTAGAAAATTGGCATATGAAATGTCTGTTGATACCACTGGTGGAAAAAGGTCAAAATATGATGATGCGTACTTTGGTTGGATGAAATTTAGCCTTTCTTCAGATTCTGTTTCAAAAATGGAGGCAGAATTAAAAAAGAATCCTTCTGTAATTAGATACTTGGTAATAAATCTTACAAAAGAAGGAATTCCTTCTAGTGGTGCAGAAATAAAGAAGCCTATAGGAGGAAAGAGGCCAAAGAAAACAGTTTCTGACAAAGAATTAGATAAGGAGATCGATAATCTTCTTGATAAAACAGCATAATTTATTTTAACCAAACATGTATCTAAACAAAGCTATTATAATTGGCAACATGACGAAAGATCCTGAAATGAGAGCACTTCCATCAGGACAGAAAGTTACTTCTTTTAGTGTTGCAACAAATAGGGTTTGGAAGGACAAAGATGGAAAAAAGCAGGAGGGAACAGAATTTCACAATATCTCGGTATTTGGAAAACAGGCTGAGACTTGTGCTCAATATTTAAAAAAGGGTCAGGCTGTCTTGGTTGAGGGCAGAATTCAAACAAGAAGTTGGGATGCTACTGACGGTACAAAAAAATACAGAACAGAGATAATCGCAGAGAAGGTTCAATTTGGTCCAAAGGCTGGTGGTGCCACAGGAGGAAATGTATATCCTTCTAAAAATAGTGTACCAGCGGAATCGGGAGCAGGGAGTCAGCAGATAGACTATCCGGAGGAAGAAATAAATCCGGACGATATACCATTTTAATTAAAAAAAAATGAAACAGTGTCATTTTTGTGTTAATAACGTAAAGTCGATAGATTATAAAGATACAGAAGCTCTTGCTAGGTTTTTGAGCCCACATTCTTCTATCTTAAGATCTTGGAGAACAAGTACTTGCTCTAGACACCAAAGAAAGACGGCTACTGCGATAAAGAGAGCTAGATTCTTAGGACTTCTTCCTTACGTTTCTAGATAATAAAAAATAGCAAATTTAAAACCTCCCCGAACGGGGAGGTTTTAAATTTGCGTCTGGACTTTTAACTTTATAACTTTCGACTTTTAACTAGTGATAGCGTTAGCTAACTCGTTCTACATATTCTCCAGTATCCGTGTTTATTCTTAGTATATCTCCCTCGTTTATGAAAAGGGGAACATTTATAACCGCCCCTGTTTCTAGCGTGGCTTGTTTCATTCCACCCTTTGCGCTGTCGCCCTTAACTCCGGGAGCCGATTCCTTTACTTTCAGCTCAACTTTAATAGGTAGCTTTACTCCGATTATTTTCTCGTCATAAATCTTTGTTTCTATTTCGGAGTTTGGTTTTATGAATTTAGCACTGTCTCCAAGTAAACTTTCAGGTAAAGTAAATCTCTTTGATGGATCTTTTGTGTCGCAGAACCAAAATTCCCCCTTATTTGCATATAGGAATTTTACAGTTTTGGAGTCTATTTCTGCTTCCTCCACTTTGTCGTTTGAGTGGAAAGAGTGTTCAACAATCCTTCCGTTTAAAAGACTCTTTAGCTTCGTTGCATTAACCGGTTTTCTTTGTTGTTTTCTAAAAACATGGGAGTCCAATACTTCATATGGCTCATTCTCAAAAATGATGAACTTTCTTAATGTTATCTCGTTATATTCTAACATTTGATCTGTTTCTACTTTTATTAATAATGCCTTTTTCTTAGCCTGCCCCGTAGGAGGTTGAGCTTTCAAGGCTATACTATCACAAAGAAAAGCCGAAGGCGAGTTCCGAGCAAGAAGGGTTAAGTAGAGAAATGGTACAAACGAACCTTCCTACTGGGGTTGACAGGTTTGTTTATTATGATTACTTTATTGTAATTAGGACACTTTTTGATGTCCATATTTGTTACAATAGGAGTAGGTAAGAATAAAATATAATGCTACTTTCAGACGAGGATATAATCACTAATTACAAAGAACATAAAGACGAGGAGGTTCTGGCTATTTCTGTTGCCAATCCTAATGTTTTTGGTGTTTTGATAGAAAGATACGAAGAAGCTTTTTTAAGAAAGGCCAGAAGTATTATTGGACACACAGATGATGTAAACGACATTGTTCAGGAGACTTTTACAAAAATATACTTGAACGCTGACAAGTTTAGACCAATGCCGGGCGCCTCTTTTAAATCTTGGGCATACAGAATTCTTTTGAATGTTACCTTCACTTGGTATGGGAAGTTAAAGAAGGGTAGAGAGGCAGTAATGAGATTAGACCCGGAACTAGATGAAGTAATACCGGATAAGAAGGCGAGTAGCGAATTTGAAAGAGAGACAACGAAAGATTATGTCATATCTGTACTCGTGAGGATGCCCGACTCATTTGCAAAGGTACTACGATCATATTTTATTGAAGGTAAATCACACAAGGAGATTGCCAAAGAAGAGAGGGTTTCGGTGGAAGCTATAAAAACAAGAATGTGTAGGGCAAAGAAGGAGTTTAAGAAAATAGAGTGCAATATTTAATATGACAAAACTAGAAATAAAACTTAAAAACAAAATAATGAGGCGAGTCTATGCCGTTTGGTTTTTGAAAAAGATTTTTAGTCTCGCCCTTTTAAGAGCGTTGATCACTTTGGTATTGTTTATGGAGTTTGCAAGAGAAGTTTCGATATCAAGTGTTATTAATAATTTACCAAAGGCGACTGATTTTTCCGCAAATTATCATTATATTTCTTTTGCTTTTACACACACGGAAGCTTCGGTCCAAATATATCTATTAGGCATAATGGCGATGGTTTCTTGGATAGTTTTACAAAAGTTAGTCAAATTAGTACCAAATATTGGTATAAGAGGGTCGACATTATAATAAACATAAATTAAACCCCTGCGAAATCAACTAAACAGGGGTTTTCGATGATTTTGGTGGAATTTATGTTTAATATAAACAAACGGTCGCCTTATGGGCGACCGTTTGTTTCTCTTGTTATTTATTCCGCAGTCAATAATTTTTCTTTAATTTTTTCGAGAATCTCAACCCTTAAATCAGGATTCTCCTTAAGGAATGTTCTTGTCGCATCGTACCCTCTGCCTAGTTTTACATCTCCATAAATATACCCATTTCCACTTTTTCCTATAACCCCTTCTTTTTCTCCGAGGGCTATTATTTCTCCTTCAGGGGAGATACCTTCATTATAGATAATATCGAATTCAGCTTGTTTGAATGGGGCGGCAACTTTGTTTTTTACTATTTTGGCTCTCGTTCTACTTCCGACAACCTCCTCCCCCTTTTTAATTTGAGCAATTTTTCTAATATCAATTCTTACAGACGAGAAGAATTTCAGAGCTTTTCCTCCCGGGGTTGTTTCAGGGTTACCAAACATAACTCCAATCTGCATTCTTATCTGATTGATGAAGATAACGACTGTTTTGCTTCTGGCAACAAGCGCAGTCATTTTTCTGAGTGCTTGAGACATGAGCCTTGCCTGTTTTCCTACGTGATGAGCACCCATATCGCCCTCAATTTCATCTTTTGGTGTAAGTGCAGCTACTGAGTCAATGACAATAACATCTATTCCGCCGGTTCTGATCAAGCTTTCAGCAATCTCTAGTGCTTGTTCACCGTTGTCTGGCTGAGAGATAAGAAGGTCTTCGATTTTTACTCCTAATTTTTTTGTGTAATCAGGATCCATGGCATGTTCAGCGTCTATATATGCGCATACCCCGCCTTTTTTCTGTGCCTCAGCAACGACATGAAGGGCGAGTGTGGTCTTTCCGGAAGATTCTGGTCCAAATATCTCTATTATTCTTCCTCTTGGAAGCCCACCGACACCGAGTGCTATATCAATACCAATAGAGCCTGTTGGGATTGCGTCTACTCCAACCTTAGGTCTTTCTCCCAATTTCATAATTGAACCTTCTCCGAACTTACTTTGAATTGCCTTTATGGCATTTTCTACATTAGAGTTGGGGCTCTTTATAGCCTTTTCCGTTTTTTCTACGTTAGAGCCAAGATTCTTTACGGCTTTTTCTGTTTTCTCTACTGATTTTTTAGCCATTTTATTCGTCTAACTTTGTTAATATTACTAATATTATATGCGTTAAAAAAAGCTAGGGAACTAGTTAAACTCCCTTGTGTGTGTTGAAAAAAGTAGAAGCCTTGAAAATTATATTTTTGATGGATTTATTGCCTCTCTTGCTAGACTTTCGGCAGGAGCTTCGTCGCTTTTGTCTTTATTGAATACGATCTCGATTGTCTGTGTTTTCTTTTTTCCTATTCTGTCTCTGGCTTCAATAAAAATTGAGTTATATCCTTCAGCTAAAATAACCTTTTCTTTCAAATTTCCGGCAGTATCTGCGAATATTGGTCTGCCGTTTAGATACATATAGCTGATATTTCTGACTTTACCTGTTATCTCTACTGTATTTTCTTTAGAGGAGAATCCGCTTTTGGGGCTATTTATTTCCACAATTGGTCCTCGTAATACTTCACTAGTTTCAAAATATGCATACGAAATAATAGCCAAGATTATCAGAGATATAATAGAAATTTTTAAATTGGCTCTTATTTTGTCTCGCATTTTGAATTAAATTCTAAACACTAAATACTAAATTCTAAACAAATTTTAAAATTAAATTTTATAAATTCAAAACAAGTTTCAGATTTCATATTTTTGGATTTTGATATTATTTAGAAATTAGATTTTAGGAATTAGAAATTTCCTGTTCTATTAACTTTCTACTTATTTCCTACATTACAAATTCTTCATCTTCTTCTGTTTTCTCGTTCTTAGATGCTTCTTCTGCTCGTGCCATTGTAGATTCTAGATCATAGCCCTCATTATCTTCTTCCTCTGCTATTTCAGCGTTCTCGTATTCTTTTTCAAGAGCAGCTACAGCTCCACCACCACCCATATTGTCGCCCTGTCTCATGTACACTTCTCTCGGTTTTGCTCCGTCACCTGGACCAATAACCCCTCTTTCTTCAAGCAGATCCATTATTCTAGCAGCTCTCGCGTATCCTAGTTTAAGTTTTCTTTGGAGTAGGGAAGCGGAAGCCTTCTGTGTGGACATGACTACTTTTTTGGCTTCATTAAAGATAGATTCATCATCATCTCCACCGAGACCGCTATCACCACCGAAGTCTACGGAGGCCATTGTGTCTCCTTCTTTAACCTCAGAAATGTTTATTTCTTCTGGTGCGTCATCTTGATGCCTCTCCTTGAGGAATTTTACAAGTTTCTTGATCTCGTTCTCTGTAATATATCCGGACTGGATTCTTATTGGTTTAGATGTTTCTCCTCCTATATATAGCATATCTCCCGCGCCGAGCAGTTTTTCTGCTCCTGGGGCATCCAAAATGGTTCTGGAGTCTATCTGAGAAGGTACTTGGAGAGCGATACGTGATGGAATGTTTGCTTTGATAAGTCCTGTGATTATTTCCACAGATGGTCTCTGTGTGGAAAGAATAAGATGAATACCGACAGCTCTAGACATTTGAGCCAAGCGAACGATAGATGATTCAAGTTCTCTTGGGTACGCAGACATAATATCAGCTAACTCATCAATGACGATGACTATATACGGCATTGATTCCATTGAATTTTCGTCATCCTCAATTTCTTCAGAATTTTTTTTGCTTTCTTCAACCATCTTGTGATACGACTGGATGTCCTTTGCTGTCGCGGTCTCAAGGATGTTATACCGTCTTTCCATTTCTTTAGCCGCCCACTTGAGTGCGAGTATGGCCTTCTTTGGATCTGTAATAACGCCGGTTAAGAGATGTTGTATGCCTTTATAAAGAGTAAGCTCGACTCTCTTTGGGTCTATCATTATGAATTTAACTTTTTCCGGAGGGTTTCTATAGAGCAGTGATGAAATAATTGCATGAATTGTGACTGACTTGCCGGAGCCTGTGGTACCTGCAATAAGCATGTGTGGTGCCTTGGAGAGATTGCTGTAATAAGGAATACCGGAGACTGTTCTACCTAATGCGAGATAGAGTGCGTGAGGTGATTCTTGGAATGATTGTGTATTAAACAAGGAGCCCATCCCGACAATTGATTTTAGCTTATTTGGGATTTCTATTCCTACCAGTGATTTTCCCGGGATAGGTGCTTCTATACGTAGGGGGTGTGCAGCAAGAGCAAGAGAGAGGTTGTCTTGGAGTGTAACGATTCTTGAAATTTTAATTCCCTCTGCGGGCTTCATCGCATATCTGGTTACAGATGGTCCAATAGATATTTCATCCATCTCTACATCTATACCAAATGTTCCAAGCGTTCTCTTGATGACATTTGCATTTGCTTTGATGTCGCCGACATTTGGCTTACCGGAATCCTTCTCAAAAATTGATAGGGGAGGGGGGACGAAAACCTGATTCTTTGATCTGATTATTGCGATACCGGATGCGATGAAATCATCTACCTTGTCGGAGATTTTTATTTTTTTGTTTTTGTCTTCGGTTGGTTTTGTCTGTGCTTTTGATTCCTCTTTTTTCTTTGCATCTATGTCCTCGGTAATCTTTGTATTTGAAACTGCCTCCTCTATATCTTCATTGTCATCCTCTTCTTCATCATCACTTAAACTTTCATCTTTTCCCCATAGTCTTTTTCCAAATAAATATGGCTCCAAAGAAATTCTTGATTCAAAAATTATAAGTGTTGAAATCGTGGCAATGGCACCGAGCGCGATGATGGAAAGAGTGCTTTCAAAAAGTTTAAGGAATGGAACAGAAACAAGATAGCCGATAGACCCGCCGGTAATATCTCCGAATGTTCTTTGTCTAAAAATAATATCAGTTAGGGCTAGTGTTGATATTAAGAATAATATTCCTCCGCCAAGAGTTACGGATACTAGTTTTGGTTTAACCGCCTTCATAAATGACATTCCAAGAAGGAAAGACATTATCGGAAATAGGAAATATCCGGTACCAAAAAGATTACCAAGAAGACCATACGTGAAGTCACCTGCAATACCCGCAGTATTGTAATAAGAGAGAACGAGAAACGCCGAAAGTACCCAAAATGCAATGGCTAGAATACCATGCTTTGTTTCGTCTTTCATTGTAAGAACGATATCTTTCTCCTCCTTTCCCGAGTGTTTTGAAAGGACATTCTTTTTCTTGTTTTTCTGTTCTTTTTTTGCCATTTATCTTATAAAATTTTAAAGCAATTGATTAATAATTTTACTACCTCTCCCGCCGTCATTGCGAGGCGAGGTGTCTTAACCGAGCCGTGGCCGTCTACAGGTGTCGACGACGATTCCGTCGACCAATCCAGTGTGATATTGAAATAAATTTTCAGTAACCAATACATTTAATTATACTTCAATGTCTTTTATTTTACTAGAACATTTTACGGCTCAATTAAAAGATTTTTTGTCTATTGGACATTTATAAATGTCCGATATATACTAGCCTAAAGGACAAAAAATTTTATCAACATTTTTTAAATTCTATCGGACAAAATGAACGACGATATAGGACATTCTATAGGACACGAATCTGGATCCATAAAGGACAATAGTAGCGTTGCATTAAGAGAGGGTCTCTCTAGAAACATTAGCGCCTTTTTGATAAGTGATATTCTGGCTGTTGCTAATTTAAAAATAGAGAAACTTGCTTCTGCTGTCTATTTAGTATCAGGGCTTCTATCGGACAATGAACCCATTAAATGGAGTATTCGAAAATCAGCGACAGATATTCTATCGGACATTAATTATGAGATAACGGTTGACGTCTCGAAATCTAACGGACACAGATGTCCTATAGAAAATATTTCTTCCAAGATATTTCAAATAACTTCCACACTTAGAGTTGCTTGGATTGGCGGACTTGTATCCAAGATGAATTATGAAATTTTAACTTCCGAATATATTAAACTGAACGATTTTTTGATAAAAAATTTTAGAGTCAACGAAGAACAAAAACAGGTTATTAAAGAAAGCTTTTTTGATTCCAAAGAAATTACTTCAATGGAGGATAAAATAAATTCTAGAGTCGTAGAAAAAAAATATTTAGGAGAAGAGTTTTTAATCTCTAATATATCAGAAGAGGAAAGAGAACCGCAATTATACTCTAATCGAAATTTTATAAAGGACATTTCTTCTAAAGGACATCTATCGGACAAGAAAGATTTTGTCCTTAAGAATATTGCGATGAGTTCTGTCTCAAAAACGAGATCCCTTGCAGATATCGTTTCCGGATCGGTGTCCGATAGAAATAAGAGAGAGAGACATGAAAAAATACTCTCAGCAATGTCTCCAGGTATTAGTTATTCTGTATCAGAAATAATAGGCGTAATAGGCAAAAGTCCTGATACGAGCGAGAAGACCATTCAGAGAGATTTGCAGTTATTGGTCTCTATGAAACGACTCAAAAAGACAGGGGAGAGGAGGTGGAGTCGTTACTCTTTGTCCTAAAGAAATTAAGATAGATTTATCTTAAAAAATGTCCTATACGACACACAAGCGTTGCCCCCCCATTGTCACTGTTTCCATTGATTTTTATTAAAAAGATGATGAAATATTTGACCTTGAAAAGATGTTAATTGTCTGATTTCACACCCTGCTCTTGATGACATTCTTGATATTTTATTCGTTGTTTTTTGATTTGAGGTAAATGCCCTTAATTTCAACCATGCTTATTGCTTTTTAGCCTACAAAATGCTAATATTCTCCTAACCACTTTTGGTCCATTTCGACCTTATTTAATAAGGGTTAAACAACGAAATGAGTTATCCACAAGTGGATTTTGCGGAATTGATCAATAAAGAATATACTTAATTTAAATGCGAAGTGCCGTCGTGCGCTTTGTGTTTGGTACCACAGGGGTACAGTATATTGGTCGATTAAGAATGGTCATTGATAATTGAATACTTGATGTTCGCTCAATGATGTTCTAGACGTTTCAAATTAGAAGTGGACTTTTCCGCAGTCTTACTGTCGTGTGGGAGTTTGTGCTCCTATATATAGGAGGATTGTGTTGATTAGTAGAGTTAATTAATTTGCGCAGGGGAATTAGTGATAGAGTCGAAATCTATTATCCTCTACGTAAGACAATTTTGTTTGAAGATTTAGAATAATTCCCTTAAAGGGAAATTATCTGGATTAAGAACGAGATTGTAATTATAAAAATTATAAAAAAATGAATTTTAAGAAAACAAAAATCGCTATAGTCGGTGCTGTTACAGCTCTTGCTATGGCAGGTGGAGTTGCCGTTCTCCCAGCTTTCGCTGCGGATGACGTAGCCGCTCAAATCGCCACGCTTATGGCACAGATTCAGATGTTGCAGGCTAAGCTCGCCGATAGTCAGACAACAACATCTTCTTCTGCTGTTTCTTACAACTTTGCCACAGACCTTAAATTAGGTTCAACTGGCTCTGATGTAATGAATCTTCAGAAAGCTCTCAATGCTGATGTTGCAACTCAGGTTGCTGCTTCAGGTATTGGATCAGCCGGAAATGAGTCATCATACTTCGGTGGTCTTACAAAGGCAGCCGTTATGAAATTCCAGGCTAAATATGGGATTTCTCCTGTCGCCGGTTATTTTGGACCGCTTACAAGATCTAAGTTGAACTCGATGTCATCCGCAGTGACGACAACGACAACAACTACAACGACAACAACAACTCCTACACCAGGAGTCGCCGGAACATTAGTTGTTACAGCAGCTGCTCAACAGCCTGCTAACGCTCTTGCTCCTTTGAATGGTACAAGAATTCCATTTACAAGGTTCACAGTTACAGCTGGTGCTACAGATGTTCCTGTATCCAGCATAACAGTTGAGAGAACAGGTACTTCTGTTGACTCTGCTTTGGACTCAATCGTTCTTATGGATGAGAATGGTGACCAAATCGGTATCTCAAAGACACTTAACTCTTCACACAGAGCTACTGTAGGTGATCCTATCGTTGTAAAGGCTGGTACATCCAGAACTTTCACAGTAGGAGCTAACAGACCAGCACTTGCTGTTGCTAACACAGGAGGTACAATTGTTTCCCTCGATGTTGTTGGTATCAACACAACTGCTTCTGTTGTCGGTGATGCTGTTATCAAAGGTGCTGTTCACACAATTAACGACAACTTGGTAATAGGAACCGTTACAATGACAAGAGGTGGTATTGATCCAGGATCAAGCCAGACAAAAGAAATTGGTTCTGTTGGTTACACATTCTCATCTGTAAAAGTTACAGCTGGTTCAGCTGAAGCTATTACACTTAAGTCTGTAAGATGGAATCAGATTGGTTCAGCAGGTATTGCTGATATGGCTAATTTGAAGACATACGTTGACGGTGTTGCTTATGACGCAGTTACAACAGATGGTGGTAAGTACTACACTTCTACTTTTGGTAACGGCATCATGATTGATAAAGGTTTCTCAAAAGATATCTCTATCAAGGGTGACATAGTTGGTGGTTCTTCAAGAACAATCGCTTTTGATATCGCAAAGAGAACAGATATCAATATGGTTGGTAATGTATACGGATACGGCATACTCGCTCCTCAGACATCAAGCTGTACAAGTGATACAACTTCCGTTTCATGTTTCAGATCTGTTGAAGATCCATGGTACAGAGGTGCAACTGTAACCATGTCAAATGGTACAATGACAGTAAGCGCTGATAGTACAATAGCTTCTCAGAACGTTGCTATTAACTTGGCTAATCAGACATTGGGTGGTTGGTCAGTAGAGGTAAGAGGTGAGCCTATCTCCGTTGCTAAGATGATATTTAATGTCATGGCAGCTGGAAATGAGGTTCAGGACATCACAAACATTGTATTGGCCGACCAGAACGGTTCCGTTCTCGCTGGACCAGTTGATGGTGTTGGTGCCGCTGTAACAGGTACTGTTACCTTCACAGATTCAGTAACATTCCCAGCTGGTATTACAAAGCTTGTTTTGAAAGGTAAACTTTCAAACGACTTTGCAACCAACGATACAATTGCCGCTTCTACAACCCCTGCAACACAGTGGACAACTGTTAGAGGTCAGGTTACTGGTAACTCAATAACAGCTGCTCCAGCTTCAGCTTTGTCAGGAAACACAATGACAGTAAAGGCAGGTGCCCTTGCTATCAGCGTTTCTACACAGCCTGTAGCTCAGACAGTTATCTCTGGTGCAAATCAGTTTGAATTTGCAAGATACGTCCTTGATGCCGGTCAGTCCGGAGAGGATATAAGATTAACATCTTTTATAGCTAGTACGTCAGTTTCTGGTGCATCAGCTACTATTACAAGCATCACAAACTGTCAGCTTTATGATGGTTCTACATCAGTTACAACAGGAGGAAACGTAAAGAATCCTTCAGCTGTAGGTGATCAGACATTCACATTTGATGGTTCAGGTTTTACAGTTCCAAAGGGAACATCAAAGACTTTGTCCCTCAAGTGTAACGTTGCTTCAGGTGTTGAGGGTACAATAATCTGGGGTATGAATGATAATGACGCAACATACTCAGCCGCTTCAGGACTTTCAAGTGGTCAGACAATAGTAACAGTAATGACAGCTTCAAATGGTCAGAATATGACATTGGCTGCCGCTGGTTCATACGCTGTCTCCGCTGATAGTTCATCAGCTTATAACTACAGAGCAGTAAGAGCTGGTTCAGAAGTTAATTTGGGTGCTCTTAGATTTACAGCTTCTTTGAATGAGGATATTACTTTGAGACAAGTTGCTCTTGCTCTCGGAAATACAGCCTCAAACTCACCAGCTGATTTGGAGGGTCTTCAGGTAACATTGTGGGATGGAGCAACACAGGTTGGTGTCGCTCAGTTCACAACATCTGATTACGCTACATCTACATTGACATCTACTGTTACAATTACTAAGGGATCAACAAAGACCCTTGTTATTAAAGGAGTTTTGGCTAGACAGGATGCTGTAAATGGAACACCTGGCGCATTCTTAGCTGTAAACTATGATGGAGATAACAACGGATTGAATGGTAACTACGCTACTGGTGTAGCTTCAGGTGCCACAATTTCTGGAACATCTGCTGATATTACAACTAATGGTGTTAGAATCTTTGCTACAGTTCCAACAATTACTGTAACAACACCATCTTCAAACACTGGTTTATCTTCAGGAAAGGTTATCTACTCCTTTACTGTCAATAATAGCCTAGGAGAAAGAGACATTGCTTTGAAGGAAGTTGGCTTCACAGTAGCAACCTCAGGAGGAGCTGTTGCTACAGGTTTCACTCTTAGAGATACTAGTGGAAACGTAGCCAATGCCGCAGCTGTTGATGCAGCCACAGGTCCATTGTCAATAGTATTTGACGCTACATCTGAGGCTAAGAGAGTACCTGCTGGAACAACAAAGACATATGAATTGACCGTTGGTTCAGTAACAAATCCAAGCACAACAGTTATTGATCAGTTGATTATCAACATGGAGGCTGACGCTGCATACCCATCTCTTGCAACTCTTATGGGAACATATGCTGAGGTTGCTACAAGCAATTTCATCTGGTCTCCGATGTCAACAACATCATTGCAGGCTAATACTGCCGAGTCAGAAGGTAATCGTGATTGGACAAATGGTTATGGCCTACCTGGATTCCCAGGAGTTGGTCAGGACTTCCCAATCGTTTCTTGGCAGTCAGCAAACTAATAGCTTAACTTGTGCTCCAATTCTTGGTAACGAGATTTGGATGAGCTAAAACCACAAACCCCCAACCGTAAGGTTGGGGGTTTTGGTTTGGGCTTATCTATTTATTTGGTGACGTAGGCAGTCTACAGGTGTCGATGTAAATCCCATAGACCGCTTCGCAGAATAAACTAAAATTTCAGATGGGTTTTTGTTGAACTTCTAACTAGGATTTGTTTTTTATAAAACCCCGAGAATAACTCTCGGGGTTTTTAGTTTACTTTTTGTTCTCTTTAGACTAAACTTTTACCATTGCGCCGTCATTGCGAGAGGAGCGCGGCAATCCAGATTTTATTTATTTAAATTTTAAGTATTCTCAAATATATGAAAAAAGTATTATATATATTGATTTTATCTGCATTTATTGCCTCGGTTTCTCTTTTGGCTTATGAATATTTATATCCTGAAGAAACAGTGGAAATAATTGAAAATGAATCAGAAATAACTACATCATCAACGGAAGGCATTATTAATTTAGGAGGTGGGGTTATGGTAGAAATGATTGATTCTGTCGTGTCCACGACAACTTTAGCAAAATTGAATATGACCACCCTTGATAGACCGATTGTTGATCCAAGAAATGTTTCTCTGGAATCTTTTAAGAAAAACGAGGCTTCTGTAAGTGCTATAATTTCTTCTCTAAAAGAGAAACCAGAGTCTTTTGATAAATGGATGGAACTGGGAACCTATCGAAAGATTTTTGTAGATTATACTGGTGCCAAAGAAGCCTGGGAAAATGCGCTGATATTAAAGCCTAAAAATCCTCTCGCATTATCTAATTTAGGTAATTTGTACGGTTATTATATTAAAGACAACGTTAAGGCTGAGGAGTACTATCTAGCATCCATAAAGTCTGATCCAACTTCCGGATTTTGGTATTATCAAGCATTTCTATTTTATACAGAAGTTATGAACGATAAAGTTAGTGCCAAGAATATAGTTTCAGAAGGGTTAAAAAATAACCCCAACGACTTGGAGCTCGAAAATATACTTAATTCTTTGTAATTTTTTAACTTATGGCTGCACCAGCACCCACTAGTGGGGGAGGAAAATCAATGTTAATGGAGGCTTTGTCATGGTTGTTCGTACTCTGGCTTCTTTGGGTTTTCTCCGGTGGGCCAAGCAGAATAGAAGAATCAAAAAAACCTTTTTTAAAGCCACCAAGCCCACTTAATACAGGCGCTGTTTATGGGATTTTACCGGAAACGAATACGCCTGTTTTTGATTTTAAAAAAGATATTAGAGTAGGAGGTGGTATTGATTATTCCAACGTAAGTTTATCTTCTCCCATTAATCAAGAAACTGGACAAAGAATTATTGAAATTAGAGCAACGTCAAATAGTAAAAAAAGTTTAAATATAACAGGTTGGTCTGTGAAGGGGATAATGGATAAGAAACCGCGTGTTATCGGAAGGGGCTCACAAATATTTTATCAAGGCAAAGTTAACCCAGAGCAAGAGATAATACTCTATCCTGGAGAAAAGGCTATTATTTTAGCAGGAGATTCTCCCGTCGGCGCTTCTTTTAAAGTAAATAAATGCACCGGTTATTTAGGTCAATTCCAGGTTTTTGTTCCTTCTTTTTTGCAAAATTGCCCTCATGTCGGTTTAGACGCCACTGTTGGTATTACTGATGGTATCTGTAGCCAGTTTATACGCTCTATCCCAAGGTGTAACGCGTTTATTCATGATTACCCAATGAATATTACTTCTGAGTGTAAGGAACTCGTAGAAGCGAATTTAACACACAATTCTTGTGTTGCTAATCACATAAAGGACTCAGATTTTTATAAAGGGGAGTGGAGAGTCTATCTTGGTGGTAGTGACTCTTTTGGTAGTAAAGATGGCGACATTGTGACTATTTACGATCGCGATGGTAACAAAATAGATTCAATAATCCTCTAATTACCTAACATATCCTCAAGTTATTTTAAGTTACCCACTCTTTTTCCACAGAAAAAATTAAAAAACCGGCACTTTCCGGTATTTTTGCTGTTTTAGGAAGTTTTCCTCTCTTTATCCCCACAATATCCCCACTTTTTTTAAAATACTAAATTTGGACGTTCCATGTCCAAATCAGAGTTAGCTATTGCTAATGAGAAGTTTTTGTATCGTCTCGTTAAAAAGCTTTACTTAATACTTCACGAGAGTAGTATTTTTCCATAATGAAAAATATTTTTGTTTTAATTTTTGCGGTTATTTTAATGATAAGTCCGATAATCGTTTCTGCTTCGGTTAAGATAAACGAGATTGCTTGGATGGGTACAGATGAATCATACAGTAACGAGTGGATTGAATTATATAACGATGGTGGCGGAGAGGTTGATGTTTCTAATTGGGTATTAGGGTGGAAAGGAGGAACATCCTCTGTAATTATAGGTAAAGATAAAAAATGCCAGAATGTTAAAATCCCTGCCGGTGGTTTTTATCTCATGGAAAGAACAGACGATAATTCTGTTCCAAATATTATTGCAGATTGTATCTATGTTGGCGATCTTTCTAATGATGGCGAGATAATGATTTTGAATAATGGAGGGGGCGTCGAGATGGATATCGTAAATGGCTCCAAAAAAGTTAAGCCATGGGATATAAATAATTCGGGCGAAACTATCGGAAAGAATGAAAAGCCTAAATTGACCGCCCAGCTCACAGTTTCAGGTTGGATTACAGCGACAGCCACTCCCAAGGCAATTAATTCATCTACATCATCGGGAGGAAGTTCTGGAAGCGGAGATACTTCTACGACAACCACAGCCACAGAATCTGAGGAGAATAGTGGCTCAACCGCTAATTATACCTATTCTGCTCATTCTGGATCTTCTGAATTGAGTAAAAAAACAACAAAAATCAAAGCCTCTCTTAGTGCCGGTAGAGATAGAATTGTTTTGACAGGCACACCTGTCCAGTTCTCGGCTCAGCTTATAGATGAGTCTGGCAACGTGCTTGATGGCGATAATTACAGATGGTCTTTTGGGGATGCGGGATATGCTTCCGGTAAACAAACTGCGCATATATATGATGTTGCTGGAGAATATGTCACTGTATTAAATGCATCTTTCGGTGGTCAAGAATATACCAGCAGGTCCAATTTAAAATCAGTTGAACCGGATTTCAAAATGAATGCCATTTTGAGGAGTGTGGGTGATTCCGTAATATATATAACGAATAATTCATCAAACGAGGTTAACCTTAGAGGGTGGCAGATTAGGACAAAAAGAAGAAGTTTCCTTTCGGAGGCTGATATAATAATTTTACCAAAGAAAACAACCCCACTTTCCCAAAAATCTACCAACATGGATCTCTGGGAGGGGGAGGAGTTGGAGTTAGTTTATCCAACTGGTAAGATTTATACATCAATTAAGGTAAAAAAGGAGGTTATTTTAGCACCTAATTTATTTGGACATTCCATGTCCAAAACGGGAGAAGTAGCGAGTTCTTCAGAAAATGTGGATAAAGCTGTGGATAACCTGGGGAAAGAGTTGTGGACAAGCCAACTATATTCCTTGGAAGAACAGCTTAAAAATCTTCAAAATTCCTTGGTTGCCAACGTGTCTGAGTCAAAAAGACTTTCCCTAAACAGCAAAAAAGAAGATATTTTAATAAAAGAAGAAGTGGTTGTGGAAAAGATGTCTACTACAACAATTGATGATGAAAATATCGTTATAATTCCACAAAAAAGAGAATCATCTTTTTGGAAATTTTTGAAAGGGGTATTTGGGCGCTAATAAAATGAATAAAAAGGAGAAAAAACAATTAATGGATGAAATGAGTGCCGAGCTCTCGGCTCTTAAGAAGTCTCCTTTATATAAATACAGAACAGAGAATAATTATTTGCCCGTTGTTGGCGAGGGGGATTTGTCTGCAAAAATAATGTTCATTGGGGAGGCACCTGGTAGAAATGAGGCAAAGACCGGTCGTCCGTTTTGTGGTTCCGCGGGAAAAATTCTAGATGAATTATTGTTGGCGACTGGTCACAAAAGAGAAGATGTTTTTGTTACGAATATTGTAAAAGACAGGCCACCGGAAAATAGAGATCCATCGCCGGAGGAAATAAAAATTTACGGTCCATTTTTAGACAGACAAATAGATTTGATTAGACCAAAAGTTATTGCAACTCTCGGGCGATACTCTATGAAATATATTTTGGAAAAATTTGGATTACATTCCGAGCTTAAGCCGATAAGCGAAATGCACGGAAAATATCTAGAAGCCAAAGCTCCGTATGGAAAGATAAAAATTGCTGTTTTATATCATCCTTGCGTGGCTATATATAACAGAAGTAAGATGCCTGACTTAAAAAAAGATTTTAAAATCCTTACAAAATTAAGCTAGCCCGCCAAAATTTTTCACTAAGTATTTTTTAGGGATAAAAAGTTGGTATAATTAAAGAAAACGATAATCGTTTAGATAAATAGGAAATATTAAAAAATTTAGGAGGGTAAAATTAAAATAAACAAATGGTTACTGAAATAAAGAATGATGGTAATAATGAATGTGAAAATAATAGAAAGTGGTCTCTCACAGCAAAGGTAATAGGAACAATTTTGGCAATTTTACTTGCGCTTTTTGTGGGTATTACCGCACTCGGTTATTATTGGCCGGATATTCAGAATTATAGATACAAGATGGAGGCGGAGAGATTCCAGAAGGAGATAGATGCCGAAAGGGCTCGTATTTCAGCCCTAGAAAAGGCGGATACCTTCGGCGGTAAAACGCCTGAGGAGACTTTTGATATGTTTTTGGTCGCCTTGAATAAGGGTGACGTGGAGCTCGCAAGTAAATACTATGATGTAACTGTACAGGATGTGGCACTTCTTGGACTTAAAAAAGAATTGACTGAAGAAGGTAATCTGGAAATGAGTATAAAATATTTTACGGACGTGAGAGGAGGGGAGAAGAAGTGTAACCGTGGCGCAACCGGATGTGTTTTTGAGTATGAGGTAATTAAAGGATTTGAGTCCCTTTCATTAAGAAGTAATCCCCAAAATAATCTCTGGAAAATAACCCAGCCATACTAAATGAAACCAAAAATAATATTATTTTTGGCTCTTCTGTTTTTTCCTGTTGCTAATATTTCTGCATATAGTCCGGAGACCACACATGCAGGGCTCGCCGAGCAATCGGTGTTTTTCTATAACAAAAATTTCACAAGGCAGATAAGCGACAAAGAAAAAGAATTTATTATAGAAGGAGCTATTGCAGAAGATCGTCCTGTTTTAAGAACGTTAAATCATTTTTATGATCCAATAAGAAATATTGGAATAAATAACTATAGACATGCGAAAGATTGGGCAACCTTAGAATATACGGACAATGTTTATACTTGGGGTGGGGCTATAAATGAATATGCGAAAGGAAATAAAGAGAATGCCTTTATTTACCTCGGTCATATTTTGCATTTAATAGAGGATATGACCGTACCAGACCATACTAGGAATGACCCTCATATGGGAGCTTTGAATACAGGAGAAAGCTCTTATGAGGATTGGGCGAAGAAAAGTAAAAATAGAGCCACACTTTCCGGGCTCTCTAACACATATTTATTAGAAAAGCCTATATTTTTCAATGATATTATTGATTATTTTGATTTTTTGGCTAATTATTCCAATAGAAATTTTTTTGGAGATGATTCTATAAAAAATAATGTTTATCAGTACGAATATCCCAAAATAACAAACAAAGATAGGCGTTTTGTTTATTCTATAGATTCTATTTATGGTAAAGAATTTGCTGTTTTAAATTTAAGAATAGATAGGAGGGGAAACGAGGAATTATTTTTGGTGGATGATGAAAAAACAGATGTTCTCTCCGGCTACTTTGACCGCCTTGGCAAACAAGCCATTCTCGCCGGTGCTGGGGTTATTGATCTATTTTTCCGCGAAGCGGAAGTTGCACGAACAGATTATCTGAAAAAGCAGTCCGAGGAATTTCAAAAAGAGACCCAGAATGCGATAGAGCTTAACAAAAAATTACAAAATTCTAATATTGTTGGACTTACTCTTTACGGTGTGTCATATCTTGTGAACGAAAACATCATTTCTCCCACAAGCGCAAAAATTTATTCGATTAAAAATGGTCTCGTTTCAGGTGTTAAAATAGTCGGTTCAACTTTAAGCAATACCAGTTCGCTAATTTCTTTTACTGCAAGTGCCCTTGCTAAAGATACAGTAAGCGAAATTTCAAGTGTATTCGCATCCCCGTCAGACACTAAAAAAATCGCCACAGCAGTCTCGGCAAAAAACAGTATTCCAAGTATCTCTACGGCAATAAATAGTTTCGCGAACAATTCGGCAATTACTGCCCCCGAAATAATAAAAGAAAATATTACAGAAGACACTAATTTACCAGAAACAGAAACCTTATCATCGGACTATCTGAAGGAACTTTCGGAAGCTTATTCATTACTTTCTAGTTTAAAAGAAGCAGTGCCAACGGTTGCTCCCAAAATAATTTCTGTCATAACACTATATTCTCCTGGTTTTGGTGGAGGGGAGGCTCCTAAGGTCTCAGTCTCAGAGGAGGAAATTACCAAAACTGTGGATAAAGGTGTGGATAAGGTTGTGGATAACTCAAACCAAGAAGAAGAAAAGACAGTGGATGAGCCACAGGATGTAGTTAGTACGACAGAGGACGAAATTGTGGAAAACGAGGCAACAACCACCGAATCCACTCTTTTGGATGAGGTAATTGAGTTTATTACCCCTGTTTTAGATACAACTCCGCCTGATATTTCTCTTACTATAAATTCCTGCGCAGATTCGCTATCGGATACCGCTTGTTTACTTGCCACAACCACCATTGAGGCGACCTGGAGGTCAGATGCGGACGACCTCTCGTATTTTGAAATAAAAAAAGATACTGAAATAAGCACAACCACAGACACGTCTATTATTTTTGAGGTTGCAGATAAAACTTCGCATAAATTTTCTGTGTCGGCTGTTGATAAGGCGGACAATATATCCGAGCAAGTTTCAAAAAGTTTTGAGATTTTTAAAAATCCGGTTGTCATAAATGAAGTCGCTTGGGGAGGTACTTCCGGTCATCCTGAAGACGAATGGTTGGAGCTTTATAATTTGTCAAACCAAACAATCACTTTAGATAATTGGATCTTGTCTTCAAAAACAGATAAATCTTTAAAAATAATTTTATCCGGAACAATTTCTCCAAACGGTTTTTATCTTATAGAGAGAAAAAATGACGACGAGACAGACGAAGCCACACAAAGTCCTATTAAAAACATAACAGCTGATCTGTGGACGAGTTTTGGTTCAGGTATCTTTGATTCGGGAGAAAGTTTAGTTTTGTCTCGAGCCTCTACAACTATAGATGAAGTGCCTTACTCGCTTAATTGGAATGGTGCCGTAGTGAAGACTTTGTCTGCAGAAAGATGTCTTGATTGTGGAATATATAATTGGTCAATAAATAATAGTGAAATAAGAAATGGCTTAAATGTTTCCGGCTCTCCTATATATGGAACACCTCGTTCAAGAAATTACAGAGATTATCTTATCCCTATTAGCGGAGTTTCGGGAGATTTTACATTATTAGCTTCAAAAAGTCCTTATTTAGTACCAAAAAGTTCTACTTTGACGATAAGAGAGGGAGTCAATTTCAATATTGAACCAGGCGTTACTATAAAATTCGGAGATGGCGCATCTATTAGGTCTGAAGGCAAAATATCTGCAAATGGCACAGCAGAAAAACCTATTGTATTTACCGCTTTTTCAGACGATGACTATGGTGGAGATATGAACAGTGATGGGATGTGTGGTAAGGGTAACGCATCAAGCACGGCATCTTGTCCGTCAGTGGGGAAGTGGTACGGCGTTATTCTTTTATCAAAAGAAAAAAGCTCAATATTTAAAAATACGATTTTTAGGTATGGAGGATTAAATTATGGAACAACAAAGGGGATGATATGTGCAGATTCTTCTTCTGTGGATATATTTGATTCTGTTTTTGAATATTCCGGAAGTGATGGTGTTGGTTTGAAGAATTCTAGTGGGCAAATTTTGGGAAATACTTTTAAAAAGAACAATGCCATTTTGTCAGGTAACGGTCTCAGTGTTTCTCTTGGTGCGCCAATGATAAAAAATAATAATTTTATTGAGAATTCAGTTGGACTTTATTTATATGGCTCGTCGGCCGATGTTGTGGATAATATTTTTGATGGAAATACTTCAAAGGGTATTTCTGTGGTGGGTAAACCTGGCAACACAATGACCGGTAACCGTTCTGTTGGTGGCTCTTTGAAAACGGGCGACCTTATAAATTTAACGAGCAATATTTCTAGTCTCAATTCCACAACTGCACTCCTCTCTAATCCGATGCCATATTTTATAAGCGGAACGCTTCAGGTTCCCCTTGGGTCAACACTACATATATATGAAGGAGTAAAAATAATGGGAACAAGTATCGGAACCAACAGTCGTTTTTTGATTAACGGAGAACTCTTTGTTTTGGGTTCTGAAACGAGCCCAGTTGTATTTTCGTCAAATCTAGAAACACCTACTAAGAGTGGTTGGCATGGTATACAAGCAGGTAATGGGAGTCGTGTCGATATAAAGAATGCTGTTTTTAAAGATGCAACGTCGGGTATAACATATTATAAATCGCCGATTATTTTGGAAAATATTTTATTTTCAAATAATCAATTGGGAATTTCGATTGGCCAATTTCCATCCCCGTTAGAAAAAGCTATCAATGTAATATTTGAATCAGACAACAATGCGACGACGAGTCCGAAGGGGATATGGTAGTCGCTTGGGGTTGAAGCATTTATTGATTTATTGTGAAAAGTAAGAGAAGGGGAAACATAAGTTTGACATTGAATAAGCTTCTTGGTAGTATAGACCGCAGTTTCAAAAAGGTATTTTTTAATAGTTTTTAAGTTAGTTTGAGTAAATTTATTAGTATTTATGGCAAAGAAATCAGTAATAGCCAGAGCGGCAAAAACACCTAAGTTTAGTACTAGGTCCGTTTCTAGATGCTTTAGATGCGGAAGAAAGAGGGGTTATATGAGAGATTTCGGTCTTTGTCGTATTTGTTTTAGGGAATTTGCTAATGACGGCAAAATTCCAGGGATAAGAAAATCATCATGGTAGGAGATCCAATAGCAGATTTGATAACGAGAATAAAGAATGCCGCTACTGCGGGCAAGGATTCTGTTTCCGTTCCATTTTCAAAAATTAAATTAGAAATTGCAAACCTTCTTAAAGAAGAGGGTTATTTGAGTACTGTTGAAGAATCTAGTGACGAAAAGATTGTTAGCGCAAGACAAATCAAGATGGGTTTAACCCGCATCGCAGCCGGAAACGGCGCCGTTGGCATGAAGAAGGCGAAAGTAAACGGTGTGGAGAGGGTTTCCAAGCCATCTAGAAGAATATATGCCACCATGCAAGAGATAAGAGAGGGGGCTGGACACTCTAAGGCCGGAAAGGGCATTTTGGTTCTTTCTACCACAGCAGGAATTGTTTCAGGAAAGACTGCAGTCGAGAAGGGTCTTGGCGGAGAAGTGCTTTTTAAGATTTGGTAAATTCAAAAATGTCTAGAATAGGAAAACAAAAAATAACAGTACCATCCGGAGTCACCGCGACTATAGCCCTAGAAAAGGGTTTGCAGGTCGTTAAAATAAAAGGACCCCAGGGTGAGATGTCTAGGGAGTTTAGGCCGGAAATAAAAATAGATATAACTAATAACGAAATCACAGCTACACCCACAGTTGAGTCAATTTTTGGAAGATCTCTTTGGGGGACTTACGTTGCCCATCTGAAAAATATGGTAAAAGGTGTAACGGAGGGATTCAAAAAAGTTTTAATAGTAGAAGGTATCGGTTTTAAGGTGCAGTTGGCCGGTGAAAAATTAAATTTCAGTTTAGGTTTTTCTCATCCAGTAGAGGTTAAGTTGCCCAAAGGTATTAAAGCCACAGCAGAAAAAAATGTTTTGACATTAAATTCTTTTGACAAAGAGTTACTCGGACAGTTTGCAGAAAAAATTGTTTCCTTAAAGAAGCCGGAGCCTTATAAGGGTAAGGGTATAAAATATGAGGGACAGGTTATAAAGATCAAACAAGGAAAGAAAACAGTCTCATAATTAAAATAAAAAGATGAAAGCTGGAAATACAAAAATAGTTAAAAGAGCAAGAAGACAAAAAAGGATTAGATCTAAGGTTTTTGGAACCGCCGAAAAGCCAAGATTATCTATCTATAGATCTAATAAATTTACTTACGCACAGATAATAGATGACGTATCTGCAAAAACATTGGTATCTGCTAGTGATGTTGATGTAAAAAATGGCGGTAAGCTTTCTAGGGCCAGTGATGTTGGAAAACTCGTTGCTGAAAGAGCCAAAGAAAAGAAAATCAAGAAAGTTGTTTTTGATAGGGGAGGTTTCATTTATGCGGGCAGGGTAAAGGCTTTGGCCGAAAGTGCTCGCTCCAATGGATTGGATTTTTAACTCGCCCGCCAAAATTTTCGATAATTTGATTTAAAGAGTTAATATTAAGATAGGATTATAAAAAATATTTTAAAATTGATAGTTCGAAAAATTTAGGAGGGTAAAATAAACATGGAAAACAATAGCAACACACAATCAGTAGTAACAAAACCACAGGTCACAACAACAGGTGTGGCTACTGGAGCAAATACAGCACCAGCTAGAACTCCTTATAGAGGCTCTAAACCAGGAGGATTTGCCGGAAAGAGTTTTTCGGGTGGAGCTACTGGAGGAAGAAAGTTTGGAGGAAAAAAGCCTGATGGAAGGCCTGGATTTGTGAAGCCAGATGTTGACTACAAAATATTAAATATTAGAAGAGTTGCCCGTATCACTGCCGGAGGAAAAAGATTTACTTTTGCCGTTGCTCTTGTTGTTGGCGATAAAAAAGGATCTGTTGGGGTGGGCACAGGAAAGGCGGGGGACACTTCATCTGCCATAGAGAAAGCTATTAAGAATGGAAAGAAAAATATGATTAAGGTAAAGACAACAAAGAAAATGTCTATACCTCATGAAGTAGCCGCAAAGTTCGCAAGCTCCAGGGTTGTTTTGAGGCCAGCTCCGGGTAAGGGGTTAGTCGCAGGAAGCTCTGCTAGAATCGTTTTAACACTGGCTGGTATTTCAGATGTTTCTAGTAAATTCCATTCCAGAACAAAGAATCCGTTAAATAATGCCGAGGCCACACTAAAGGCCCTCCAAATGTTGTCCTAAATTTTACTTGTCATTTTCCATTTTGATTTTTAAATTTTAAATTAACTACAATGCAGATACATCAAGTAAAAAGAGTACATCCAAATAAGACGAAGAAGATCGTCGGAAGGGGTGGTAAAAGGGGAACAACTGCCGGAAGAGGCACAAAGGGACAGTTGGCCAGATCTGGTAGAAAATTAAGACCGGAGCTCAGAGACCTTATAAAGAAGATTCCTAAATTGAGGGGATATAGGTTTGCTTCTGTAAATAACACTAAGCCGATTAGTATCAAGCTGGAAGATATCGCAAAAATATTTAAGGAAGGAGGAGTCGTTTCCCTCTCAACACTACTTTCTTCAAGCCTTCTTTCAACAAAGAAAGGAAGAGTTCCTGCTGTTAAAATATTGGGAACAAGCGAGGTTTCAAAGAAATTAAATATAGTTGGTTGTAGAATCTCAAAGAAGGCGAAAGAAATCGTAGAAAAGGCAGGTGGTTCTGTAAAATAGACCTCCTTTTTCTTAATTTGATTTTTAAAATTTTGAATTTTGACTTTTAAATTTTAACTTAATTATATGTCTTCTATTTGGAACAAAATAAAATTAGCTTTAGGAGATCGCGACCTTAGATCAAAGATACTTTTTGTTTTATTTGCTCTCATACTTTTTAGACTTGGGGCTACAATACCTGTTCCTGGTGTTGATAGGGTGGCTTTAGAGAAGTTTTTTAGCGGAAGTCAGTTTTTTGGCTTAATGGATATCTTTTCGGGAGGTGGTCTGTCAAATCTTTCCATTTTTATGTTGGGTGTTGGTCCTTACATTACCGCTTCCATTATAATGCAGCTTCTCACTATGATATTTCCTAAGATGAAGGAGATGTATCAGGAAGCCGGTTCAGCTGGAAAACTTCAATTTGCTCAATACTCAAGACTTCTTTCTGTTCCTTTAGCATTTTTGCAAGGCTTTTCGTTTTTGACTCTTCTTGGAAATCAAGGAGTACTCCTTGCTAATGCGACCTTGTTTGATAAATTTGTTATGGCGATAGTTATAACTGCCGGTTCCACTCTTCTTATGTGGATAGGAGAACTTATAACCGAATATGGCATAGGAAATGGTTTATCGCTCATAATCTTTTCCGGTATTGTTGCAAGAATCCCGTCATTGACTAGTGAATTAGCTTTTAAATTTGACGTATCCCAGATCCCTACATATTTAGGTTTCTTGGTTGTCGCGATTGTTATTGTTGCTGGAGTTGTTGTTATCAGTGAGGCCGAAAGACCAATACCTGTTACTTATGCAAAAAGAGTGAGGGGAAATAAGGTTTATGGTGGCACATCCACATATCTTCCTCTTAGGGTCAATCAGGCGGGTGTTATTCCAATAATTTTTGCTCTCTCCTTCCTTTTGTTTCCTCAAATGATACTAAATTTTATGTTGAGCTTAAAAAACGAAACATTAACAATAATTTCAGATTTCTTGTTGTCTCTCTACAATAATCAGTTTATTTACGGCTCACTCTACTTCTTGTTGGTTGTGTTGTTTACGTATTTTTATACTGCTGTTACCTTCGATCCTGATTCAATATCTTCAAATTTACAGAAAAGCGGAGCATTTATTCCGGGAATTAGACCAGGGGTTCCTACCACAGACTATTTAAATACTGTTTTGGTTAGACTCACTCTTGTTGGTTCTGTTTTCTTGGGTTTTATTGCTATTTTGCCACTCATTATGACAGCTGCTATGGGGGATTCCTCTCTTGCTATCGGTGGCACCGCGCTTTTAATTGTTGTCTCGGTTGTTCTTGAACTGGTAAGACAGATAGATGCTCAAGTATCAATGAGAGAATACTAGAAAAAAAGAATAAAGAAGTAGGAATTAAGAATAAAAAATAATAATTTTTTCAAACAAAAACACTCCCATTGGAGTGTTTTTAATTTATATACACTTAAGTGGTATTTCACTAAGAGTTATCCACACTTTTCATGTATCTTTAATCCTTCTCAAGTGTTAAAATTTATAAGTGTCGCAGACCCTTTTAGTTTGCGTCTGTCTGCTGGTAGGTAGGTACATATTTTAAATTATATTTTCTTTTGAACACTTCTCTCTATTACATATTAAGAAAGAAGACAGTGAGCTTTTTAACATTGCTCAGTATTATTCTATCTCTCTTCCTAACATCTCCCGCATATTCCGCCACCTCCCAATTCTCCAAACTACTCTCATATCAAGGTAAACTCACAACCTCAGCTGGTGTTACAGTAGCAGACA
>Ga0209417_1000915_pt1 | contig 59630 bp, 96 predicted proteins | sample RifGroF2_FD_184002 | JGI IMG/M metagenome (GOLD analysis project Ga0209417, IMG submission 184002) | Groundwater microbial communities from Rifle, Colorado, USA - Groundwater F2 (SPAdes) (version 2) | ecosystem: Environmental > Aquatic > Deep subsurface > Groundwater | place: Rifle, Colorado... | reverse complement strand
GCCAGATCCTTGGTTTGCAAAAAAACCAAAGAAAGTCAAAGTTCCAAAAACGCCAAAATTACCCCCATTACCCAAGGGATTTAAGAAATCTAAAGAACTAATAGAAAAAGAACAAACTATACTTTCAAAATGTAATAAACTTATTAACACTTTAAAAGATGAACCAGAAGTAAATGAAGAAGAAATGATAGATAAAGCAGTAGTGAAAGAATTACCAGACGGGGTAGCTGAAATATCAGAGAACTCAGAGACAACTACTAGCGAAATATCTAATGAAGAAATTAAAGATTTTGGGGGTGAATCTAGTATAAATAAACCAGATAAGCCACATGTCAAAGATTTAAAGCCCAGTGAGAAAAATGTTTCTAGTTAAAGGAGAGATATTGCTCATGTAGGGCAAAACTATGCGTAACCGGGCTTGCAATCACAGGAAGGAATGCTAGAAAAAGAAATAGGTGAATAACTTTAAGGAGGTTTTTAAATGACAGGTTGGTTATTTATACAAGTGAGTGGTAAGATAGAGGAACCTTTACCCTCTCCCGTGCCAAAGGTTAAATATACTATAAGCTCAAAAAAAGGACTGGCTAGTGGGATGCGTAGTGCAGAGCCTCCTGTTAGGCCTGATGGCACTTTTTTGATGGGTGACCTGGTTGAAATAGACGCGATATGGTCAATTACAGCGGAGACCGTGCCGCCTTCTCCGGTTAAAATCGCTGTATCAGTAATGCCTATAGGGGTAATTGGCACGTAATAACTCAGCGAGAGACAGAACTCATGATACCTTTATAAGAATATTGCGGGCTCTAAAGGAGAGATTATTGTGTTAGATATAAAACAAAACCATGAAAAAGTGTTGTATCCAACTTGTAGGGTAAGAGCTGAGAAAGCTGGTGGAAGTGGAACAGTCATATATTCTAAACCAGACTCCAAAAATAAGGCCGAACATTTGTCTTTCATTTTGACTAATCACCATGTAGTAGAAGAATCTATAAAAATAAAAGAAGACTGGGACAGTGTAATTAAAAGGAACATTAGAAAAGAATTTACTTCTCCTGTTACTGTAGAAATATTTAGGTATTCATACTTGTCTAAAGTAGATTCTAGTGACGCTAGAAGAGCTGATATTGTAGCGTATGATAAAACACATGATTTAGCTCTACTTAAATTAGATTCTCCATTTAAACAAGACTATGTCGCAGAAATTATTCCAGCAAATGAAATAAAAGACATACGATTATTTACTCCTATTTGGAGTGTTGGCGCAAGCTTATTACATGACCCATTTGCTAATCCAGGGTATATTACGTATTTAAATGAAGTAATTGAAAATAAGAAATATTTCATGTCTAACTGCTTAACTGGGGATACTTTAGTGAGACTTTGTGATGGTACGGAAGCTACAATGGAAGCTCTTTCTTATAAAACTGAGCCCTATTATGTGTATGGCTTAGATTCTAATTTGAATGTTGTCCCTACTTTAGCATCTCCTGCTAAAGTTACTGGAAATAATGTAGAAGTATTTGCAGTAGAATTGGACAATGGAGTTGTTATTAAGGCTACAGAGAATCATTTATTTATGATGCGAGATGGATCGTATAAGTCAGTTAGAGATTTAAAAGTTACAGAAAGTTTGATGCCCTTTTATCGTAAAATTAGTACGAAGGGCTTGAAGGATTATGAAATAATTTATTCTCCAGGAGATAACAAATGGCATTATACGCATAAATTTTTCTCAGGAATAATTCCTAGAGGGAAAATTGTGCCTCATAAGAATTTTAATCATAAAGATAATTCCCCTAATAACTTCTCTATAATTACACAATCGGAACATGCTAAAATTCATATTAAAAAAGTTACAGAAAGAATGAAAAATAAAACTTTTGACGAAATATACGGATTGGAGAAATCAAAGATAATTTCTGATAAAATGAGAGCAGCTAGAGTAGGAAAAAAACCTTGGCAATTTGGCAAAACAAAAGAACAATATCCACAGATTGGAAATGGGGGGAGGAAAGCGGGTTTTAAAGGATTTTCTGTGTTGAAGGGTATGATCTTTGAAGAGTATTTTGGGGAGGAAAAATCTGCAAAGATACGAGGTAAACAATCTAAAAGTCAATCTGAACGAGTTCGTTCCGAAGAAGAAATAAAAAGATGTAAAAAAATGGCTTATAATATGTGGAAAATTAGAGAGAAAGCCATAGTTATACAAAAGATGTGTCCCGTTTGTAATAAGACTTTTGAGGTTAAGGGCGCAGATAAACAACAATTTTGTGGAAAAAAATGTTCTGCAATAAGTAGAGGATTTACAGGAATTCCTGTTTGGAGAACTAGAAATCAGGTTGCAAATGTATTAAATCATAAGATTGTTTCTATAAAGTCTATTGGAATGGTAGATAGGGTTTATGATATAACAACGGGAACTCATAATTTTGCATTATCAAAAGGAGAAATATTTGTGCATAACTGCAATTCAATTTTTGGTAATTCTGGTGGTGGCGTGTATTTAGCTGACAATGGATATTTTATCGGTGTGCCTTCTCGTATTTCAGCTATACAAATAGGATTTGGTGTAGACATAATTACATGGATGGGTTTTTTTACTGCGCCACAAAGGGTATATGAATTTTTAGAAGAACAAGATTTAAGGTTTATATTTGATGGAAAAGAAGATTATTATGCTTGCATGGAAAAAAGAAGAAAAAAGCAGAAGAAGTCTATAATAGACTTTGTTACTGAAAGTAAAGAAAATCCGGAAGAAGCAGAGAAATAAATATTTAATGGATAATTAGAACATGACAATTATAGATTTCCACATGAATGTATTGTAAAAAATAATTCTGTAGAAGCTTTAATTAAGGGTGAAAACACAGGAAACTATATAGCTTGGTTTTTGTGCAAATTTGAAGATGGCAGCTTAAGAAGTTTTCCCATGCCATTTTTAGTAGAACCGAAGTCTATTTTGAATAAAAGCGTGCAGATTAAAGAAGTGATGTTAGAAAAACAAAACTTAGAAAAAGAACATTCTCTTATCACGTTGCCCATTTCTACGATTGATGGAAGTAAAAAAGAAGAAAATATACCTGAGGAAGTTAATGAAAAAATATTTTCTGAAATTCCTAACAAATTTCCAAAAGTATTTGAAGAAGACTTCTCTTATTCTATATTATCAACATTTTCTACTAATCAAACTAAGATAACTTTGAGGGGAAAAGAAGACTCTTATATAATTGTATTAACGGGTCTTAGTAATATCGGTGAAGAAAATTTATCAAAAATATCTTTTACTTTTACTAATCCTGAAGAAGCTATACAAAAATATTATTCTCTAATTAAAGACACTGTAGAAAAAGAAGAGCAAAATGTCGACATGCAATTTGCAATCGTAGAAGAAGCTTTAAGGAATCAAAATCGTATTATACGCCCCTTATTAGCTGACTTGAACAAAGCCAAAATATATATTCATCCCGAAAGAGGAGAGAAGCCTCCAGAAGGTGCAGAAATAAAAGAGGGGCCAAGAAAAGGAAAATATTATGAGACGGGACATAAATTAATTGAGAACACAGAAAAAGTACAGTTAGATTCTCCTGTAATACGCACCACTGACATACACGGCGGTTCTAATGAACCAAAATTGCTAGAATTAGAAAATAGCTATAAGGGTATTTTTAAAGCTAAAAAAGATGAATTTCACGACTTAAGAACAAGCATACCTAGTGGGACTTATTACAAAAGAGAAATTTTAGCTTATAAAGTAAGTAAATTGTTAGGATTTGATTTTTGTCCAGTGACTGTTAAATTCACAAGCAAAGAAAGCGGTGTTGGAAGCATTCAAAAGTTTATTGATAATGCTTCTGAGGTGCATAATTTAGTAGATTTAGATGTGCGCAATCCAGAAAAAAGACATGTGCTTGAAGACTTAGCTTTTTTTGACATGGTTATTGGCAATACGGATAGACATAGCGGAAATGCAATTAAAGACGTAAATGGAAAAATTTGGGCTATAGACAATGGATTAGCTTTTCCTTCGTATAATTTAGGAATAAGCTCAATATTTATAAGATCATTACAGGAAGAAAAAATTCCTAAGAGGTTATTATCTAAAATTGAAAATACTGAAAATATAAAAAAATTATGTATTTCACTTGTGGGAAATGAAGCAACTAAGAGTACTATTAATCGAATTAAGAAGATATTGGAAAGGGGATTTTTTAGTGATGATTTTGACTAAGATAGCGGGAAATTGTAAATGATAGTTAGAATATTAAAATTAAACGAAGAAATTGGACGATTGACTCTAACTTCTCTTGAAGAAAATATTGTTATTTCTGGGCCCAAAAAAGAATTTATAACTGAATTGTTAACTACGGGTATAAGATTTAAAGATAAGATATTAACTTTAAAAGACAAAAACCTCTTAATGGAAAACTTGTATATAGCTTTAAGCGGGGATTATTTCAGAGCGACTAAACCAGAAAAAGAAATAACTCGGAAATCATTATTAGATTCTTTAGATGACCAATTGCAGAAAGCAAAGAAATATTTTCAGCCAGAAAAAGGCGAAAAACCTCCTGAGGGGGCCAAAATTCAAAGGGGAAGTAGAGGAGGTGAATTCTATGAAATTGGAAATATAAAATTTAAACCAATAGAAATAGATGAAGAAAAATTTGAAAATAATGGATATTTTAAAGTTACAAATGGAAATACTACTGCTTCAATAGAAGATAGATATATTGATGAAGACACAGCTGAAGAATATTTTGATGGTGATCAAAATCCTTTAACGATTAGTACTATTGAAAGTGGAATTTCTAAAACGGGATCTGCTACTAATATGATTAGACAAATACAAGAATATGCTAAAAGTAAAAATCGTGGAATTATTATTACATCAGATGCAAAAGAAGCAGGTGGATTTTCTGGTAAAGGCACTCAAACTGCATTACCCCAAAAATTGCTTACTTTATGGTATGAAAAACTTGGTTTTAAACATATTGAACATGGTAATGAAGTTACAGCTATGTATTGGAAGCCATCTTTTAAAAGCAATCAAATAGAAAAAGCGATAAAGGGAAGTCAACACAAAGAGCACAAGTATATAAAACGAGAAGGAACTGCTGGTGGCCCATATGAGTACACTTATAAAGAAGAAACTGTTGATCCATCAAAGGCTTTAATACTTATAGATGAATTTGACGATGAAACTGGACAAAGATTAGCAGTTAAATTTGACTATGAACCGATGTCTCCAGAGTGGAAAAAAATAAAAGGAAGAGTACAAGAAGCGGGTTCTTACTGGAACCCTGATGAGCGTATATGGATGATTCCCAAAAGAAACTTATATAAATTGTTTGAGTCATTACCAGATATTGCTATTTCAAGAAAAGCTAAATACTCTTTTGAATCTTTCATTAGCAATGAAAGAGCTTTACAAGCGAAGAAAAGTTCTGATATTATAAAATTAACACAAGCTGAAAAAGATTTCAAATTTAATATAACTGACCTAGATACAAAAGAACTAGAAAGACTTGCTGAAGGAAAAGTGATTTTTCCAAATGAAGTCAATTTTATTCTTGATGTTAGAAATAAGAAATCTTTATCTCCCGGACAAATACAATGGCTAGATAAAATTAAGTACAGATTTAATGTTTTTATTGATAACAATCCACTTGAAAAGAAAAGATATTATAATACTTTAGCGGATAAAACTTTAGTTTCAAGAGAAGCTGTAAAAGAGAATATTGATGCTGCATTATTAGCGGCACAAGAATCTGAAACTCTAGAAACTCCAAAATGGTTTAAGAAAGATTTACTTATAGATAAAGATTTTTTTGGTTATCAGAAAAAGGGCATAAACTGGTTGCTTAAAGTTAAATCTGGGATTTTAGCTTTTGGCACAGGTTTAGGCAAAACAAATGTTGCTATATGTGCTTCTAAGATGAGCGAAGTAAAGGATAAAAATGCTTTAATATTTGCGCCTAAAAATGTCTTATATCAATGGAAATCTGAAATACAAAGATATACTAATAAGACAGCTTTAGTCATAGATGGGACTCCAGAAGAAAGACAACATCAAATGAAATCTGCTAGTAAGTATGATTTTGTAATTACAACTTATGGTATGCTTCAAGATGAAAATAAACTTAGCGAACTAGTTAAAAATTTAAACTTAGGATTAGTTATTTCTGATGAAGCGCATAGACTTAAAAGTTATAATACTAACCAATCGAAAAACTTTGAAAGATATTTTGGCGGAGTAAAACATAAGTATCTTCTTACGGCTCATCCACAACCAAATAATCCACAAGAAATGTTTCGGATGATTGAACAAGTAGCACCAGGCTTATTAGGTTCATTTCAAGATTTTAAAATAAATTACTGTGAAACAAAAGAAGTATTTATTGGACCACAAGAATATAAAGATGAATTTGGCAAAACTCAAGTAAGGCCTGCTAGAAGAATAGGCGTTATAATTGGATATAAAAATTTAGATAAACTACATGAGAAAATAAAACCTTATGTATTTTCTAAGAAGATTGGAGATGTAGACGTTGATATAAAACTTCCACCTAGAAATGACATGCAAAGAAAGCTAGAAATGGATGATGAGCAAAAGAAACTGATGAGAGCCATAGGACAAGATTTGTTAGATTATATTCGCAGCGTAGCTCCTGCAGATATAAGTGAAAAATTGCAAGGGAAAGAAAAACGTATAGTTCTGGAGAAAATAACGGCGATGTCTCAAGTAGCTTTTACCCCAGAATTAGTAGATAAAAATTATAATAAGCCCTCACCTAAAATACAAGAAGCTATTGAACTAGTAAAAGAAAATTTGACCACGTATCCAAATAAAGGGATAGTTCTTTTTACAAATTATGTTAAAGGTGTTGACATTATGAGAAAATATCTTGAAAAAGAAGATATACCCAAAAGTCAAATTGTTGCTATAACTGGAGACACTGAAGCTAAAGATAGAGAAGAAATAAAAAATGGCTTTAATGAAGGAAGATACAAAATACTTATTTCTACTGATGCCGGAAAAGAGGGAGCCAATTTGCAGCAGGCTAGCAATTTACTAATACATCTCACCTCGCCATGGAATCCTTTAACTTTAGAGCAAAGAGAAGGGCGTATTTATAGAATAGGCCAAAAAAATCCTGTAGTTATGGTCAGAGATTTGATGAGAAATTCTATAGAAACATATATTCAAAGTACACTTGAAAAAAAGCAGGATTGGATAAATTCTGTTGTATATGGTGAATCAAAAAATATAGATATGATAGATGAATTATCATATGCTGAACTTAAAGAAATACTTTCTGGAGTAGTTAAATAAGTGGAAAAAAATATTTTTACAATAGAAGATACTCTTAAATTTCTAAGAGATTTTCAATATCCTAAGAACATATTTACTTTAGGTGAATACTGGAAGTATTTTAAAGAGCAATTAAAAAGGTCTGTTATAGTATACAAATTGGAAATGCCAGAATGGCTACAATATTAATATATACAAATAAAGTATAGAATATATTAAGGAGATTGAAGACAAAGATGAAACCCAATGAGGGAATAAAAGAAGTTTTTACTAAATCAGCAACTTTAAAATATTTAAAAAGTCTCAAGCATCCCTCTACTAGGCTATCTTTGGGAGAGAATTGGAAATATTTTGAAGATAGATTAAAACGTTCTATTGTAGAACATAAATTGAAATTTCCAGAGTGGTTGAAATGAATACTTTAATCAAAAAAATAGATACTTGTATTTCAAAAATTGAAAAAGCTAAAAAATATATTCAGCCTGAAAAAGGACAAAAACCACCAAAGGGAGTTTCAATAAAAGTAGGTCCGAAAAAAGGAACTTATTATGATACGAATAAATTGCCTGATGGTTTTGTACTTAGACATTCTAAATGGCGCGATGATTATGTGGATGTCGCAGATTATTCTTATATCACTGAAGAAAATGTTGCGCTTGTAGATACTTTTGTTCTAAAGCGTTTGAGAGAAAATACACAACAATTGTATAGTCGCAGTAGAAAAATGGGAAACAGGCCTGGCGGCGTTTTTTCTAAACATCCTTCTGCTGGAAGTACACGACAAAAACTAGATATAATAGATAGCGAACTTATAAAACGGAAACGTAAAGAGCAGAAGTAAATAATAATGGACAAAAAACAACTTTTAGATAAAATAGAATATTTCACTAAAGGGATAATAGTGCAAGACGGTATTATTTTATTAAATCCCGAAATCGTTAAGTTTTATCTAGCCGAGCCAGAAGACGACTTTTCTATAGAAAAGGCTGTTATACAAACTCCTGTTTCTGATAAAGATGGGTCAGTATTATATGACCAAGTGCCCAGTGGCGCTTCTGTTTGGGTTACAGTAACTAAAGAAGGCAGTCCATTAAAGGGAAGGCCCATATTAATTACAAAAAGGCCAGATGGCTTATTCGCTTTAACGGGTGGATCTGGATTTAAACAAGTTGCAGAATCAGCGGGCATAGATGAAGTAAACGCCAGAAAACATTTAGCCATTGCTTTCGATAAGGGACCTCAAAAAAATAAACGAGAAAAAGAAATTGATGAGCAAATAAAACAAGCAGAAATAGAAAATGCTCCCTTAGTGTTAGCAAGAAAAGAATTAGCGCAAGAAGCTAGAAAAGAAATTGGAGTTGCTAAAGAGGCTTTTCTATTAGCTGTGGGTGTTGAAACACAAGCAGACAAAGCCATATTAAAAAAGCAAGTTGATGATATTGCTGAAAAGGTTTTTAAAGCAGGTTTATCAAGAGATGAAGCTGATAATTTTGCTAGGATTATAGCTAGACAACAAATGCAAAATGAAAAAAGAATTAGGGAGATTAAGTCTGAAGAACGGATATTCAAACTTGCTGCAAGACTTAGAGAAATAAGAGAAAATCCTGATAAAACAAATGAGATTATAGGCGAATTAAATTCACAAGAGCGATCTCTATCTTCAATAGTTCCTATAACAAATATAGAATCATTTAAAGGGTTAACTCCAGAAGAAATAGAAAATAAAATTGGTAATATCATACAAGAAAAAACTAATGAAATTATTGTGGGTGAATCTAGTATAACAGAATTGAATAAGGAACTGCAGGCTGAGGGAATCTCAGGAATAAAAAAGGATGAATCACAAATAGAAGTATCTTTGGGAACTTCAGTAAAACCACTTGAAATTAAAAATACAGAACAACTACAAATTGCTGTTAAGACACATTTACAATATCAAGATATTAAGAAGAAACATGAGGAAATTAGTAAAAAAATAAAAGTTGTAGACCAAGAAAGAGTAACTCCTGCGATATTAGATTCTCTCAGATTAGAAGCAAGATCAGTAACTGCACAAGAATTATCAGATGAAGAAATTGAAAAAAGATTGCCAGATTATGCTAATGTGAGTAGAAGAAATTTATCTACACTAGATTTTTATTCAGCTTTAAGTGACCAATGGAATGACGAAAAATCTTTGCGCGATAAAATTAGTAAAATTGACAGTAGTTTTGGTAACTATGTTACTTCAGGCGCTAATGCTGCTTTAGCAGCTCTTTCTTCTAGGTATATTGGAAAAAGAGTTGATTCAAGTTATTTAGTTGAAAATTCAAGTATAGAAGTTGCTGCGAATATTTTAGCTTTAAAACTTAGAAAACAATATGAGAATAATCCAAAAGAATTTGATAGTGTGATCCAAAAACTAAAAGAGGAAAATCTCAAAGTTATTCCAGAGACAGAACAAAAAGCATTAGAAGAAAGTAAAAATTTAAAACAAAAGTTTTCTAGCTTGCAAAAGGAAAAAGAAAAGGGAAATTTAACTTCAGAGTCGGTAATTACTGGATTTGAAATTGATAATTTAACGCGACAAAAGGAAAATCTCGGCACTGCTTTAGGTTCAATGGAAGCCATGGCTGCTTTTTATGATGCTATAGTTAAAGCTAGAAGCGCTAGAAATGCAGATCTAAAAATTAATTTTGGAAATGACATCGATGGCATGAAATATAGATTCAACAAGCTATTTCCTAGAGATACAAAAGTAGTACGTGGATTAATAGATGCTTCTGATACAAATAATGTTTCAATAGTTACGAATTCTCTTGCTCTAGATAAATGGGCCAAAGAATTTGAAGATAATATAGAATTGAGAGATACTTATAATTCTATAAAAACAGATACTTCTAATTCTATTGTTAAGAATGACGGTGAGGTATACGCAAGTAATTATAAAATTAGTGCTTTTAAAGACAAATTTAAAGACAATACTGGCGAAGAAAGAGAATATAGTTTTAGATTAGCTCAAAGGAATGATATTGAATGGCTAGACAAAGCTAAAGGCGGGGTTGTTTCAAGAGTTACTGGGGCTGGAAAAACTAATACTGCTTTTGGGTTTTTTGCGAAGCAATTAGAAAGAAATAAAGATTATTCAGCTTTTTCTATAGTTCCTAAGGGCAGAGTAAAACAATGGGTTGATGAAGCTAGAAAATTTACAAATATTTCAGTAGTTGAGATTCCAGAAGGCACAAATGTAGAAGAAAGAAATAAAGTACTTGAGAGTGTAAAGCCAGGTCAAATGGTAGTTATTTCTCATAGAGATGCTGCTATTTCTTCTCCAATAATAAACGCACTGTATATGTCTGGAATTTCAAAAGGTATGTTCATAGACGAACCTCAAGAATTACAGAGCAGGTCATTAATGGGAAATTATAGCGCAGCAGCTAGGAAAATTATGAAATTGCCTTCAGAACATAGGATTGCTCTTACAGCTACACCCGCGAGGACAAAACCAACTGAAATATGGGATTTAGTAAATTGGACTACTCATAGGGCAAATTTGCTTGGGCCGCGTACTAGATTTGAAAGAGTATACAATGGCTTGGGCGCGGGTACAAATTCTCAAGAGCAAGCTTTAAATAAAATGCTATTTAATGAAATATCCCCATTTATTTCGGGTGATAAATTAACAGACCCAAATTTTAAAGTAGAGCACAAGGACATAAGAGTCAACAGGACAGATACACAGACATATAGAATGAAGCAAGTAAATGACAATGCAGAAAAATATATTGTTAAAAGAAAAAGAGACGAAATTGAAAGAATTCAGTCTAGCGCTGAAGATTTAAAAAGGTATCAAAATAAATATGGGTCTTCTTGGAAAGCTCAGGTATCTACAAGAGTAGGAAAAACAGCTAGAGAAGAAATATTATCACAATTTAATGATGTATTTCATGGTATTCCCTCTCCTGAGAATTTGAAAGCAAACTCCAAAATTAATAGCTTTGTTGATGAAATAAACAATGATTTTAAAGAAGGTTTAAAAAAGCATGTAATTTTTGTAGACTCAGCTACACAAAGGAGAGCCGTTTATGACACATTGTTAAATTTAGGATATAAATCAGGTCAAGTTAGAAATATCTCGCCCGCGACTACTGACAGTTTATCTGGAAAACAAATGTCTGAACGTGTTAAAGCTTTTCAAGATTTAAAAGATGTTAATTTTGCTATTATAGATAAACAATCTTCTTCAGGCTATAATCTACAAGCAGGAAATGTGCTGCATGTCCTTGGAACACCCTATGATTGTGCGCAATATCTTCAAGCACAAGGTCGAGTTGCGCGTAGCCCTAGAGTTGGAAATGTGACAATAAAAACATACAGGTACTCTGACAATCCATTTGAGGATGCGAAGTGGTCTGTGCTTGATAGACAAATGAAAATTTTACGTGCTACAGCCCCAGGCTTATTTGTTGGCAACAAGTAATATTATGACTGAAAAAAGACTTTGTCCTGTTTGTGGATTAGAATTTGAAGTTAAATCTAATTCATATAAAATATATTGCTCTAAGTCTTGTGCAGTAGTAAAATCTCATACAGGACTTATAATATCGCCAAGAGAAGAGATAAAATGTTTCGAAATTTGTAAAAATAATCTTTTACCCATACGATATACTGGGAATGGGGCTTTTTGGGCAACCATAGGGAAAAATCACTTAAATCCAGATTTCAAAGTAAATAGCCAAAAAAAGTTATTGAGCTCTTCGGTGATTATTGGCACAAGGATAAAAATCCACAAGATAGAATAGATCTATTCAAAACTGCAAATTTTGATTGTTTAGTAATTTGGGAACACGAACTTAAAGACACAAATAAAGTTTTAAAAAAGATAACTGAATTTGTTGGAAGAAAAAATGCTTAAGTTAAAGAAAGTAGAAATAAAAACAGAAACTGTCGTAGATATTATTTGTGACATTTGCAATAAAAGTTGTATTAAATCGCGAAATACAAATACTGCAGATGATGTGCATAGTGCCGAATATTCTACCTTGCTAGCAAACTGGGGTTATTACTCTAAAAAAGATGGTGAGAAATGGGAATTTCAGTTCTGTGAAGAGTGCTCAGATAAACTTTATAAGTTTATAAATGAAAAGAGTAATTTTTAAAACTTGTTTTAGGTTTTATTGTTTGGTTTTACAGTTTAAAATTATTAAGAAGTATATAAATGCGTAGTGGATTAATTTTAACTAAAGTTCCACAAAGAACTGCTACTGGGAAGATTACAATGGTTTCTAGATGGATAAAACCACGAGATGTCAATGTTTCATTTCCTTATTCTAGTTCAAGACACAATAACTCGACTTATATAGACGCTTTAAAATATGCTGCGCTGGGAAAAATAAAATCAGATTTATTTCTTATAGCAGAAAATAAGGAGAATATCTTAACATATGGACTAGCTTTGGATGAACAGTACGGCGCGAGTTATGGGAAATACGGTCTCGCAATATACTTAACAGAAACTCCTAATGAAAATAAAGAAAATTTACTATTGAAGGGAAATATTGAGAATCCTTTAATAATTAGAGATTTAGATACGTTGCATACTCCAGAAGATATCTTTATATTTAATATTATAAACGTTAATGGCGATCCAGAAGGAGATAAGTATTTAGGCGACGAATTTACTAAGAAAATATTAACTGAAAATATAGATTGTGTAATCTGGAAAGAAAAAGAAGACTCATTATTTCATTTTGCTGTTTATAACCCTGGGCATTTACGTATTGTAATTGATGAGAAAAATGAATAGTTTAGTACAAATAATAGATACCATTTTATCTAAAGCTAAAGAAAAATACTTTCAGCCAGAAAAGGGAGAAAAGCCACCTAAGGGAGCTTTTGTAGAAATAGGAAAGCGCGGTGGTCATAAATATCAAAAGCAGGCGACCAAGAATATAAAGTGGCTAGAAAAACCAAAGAACAATCTCACTTTGTCTGGTATAAAAATTCCACCAAATTGGAATAAGGTATTAATTTCATCTTCTCTAAAGAGTAGATTGCAAGCTATTGGCTTTGATTCCAAGGGAAGAAAGCAATATTTATATTCTTCTGAAGGACAAAATCAATCAAAAGCCAAAAAGAATAAGCGTTTGAAAGTATTTACAAAAAGTTATCCTAAATTATTAGATAAAATTACCAATGATTTAGACAAATCTGAAGAGGCAGCTTGTCTGTATTTAATTAGCAAAACATCTTTTAGAATAGGCAGTACTAAGGATACAAAAGCAGATAAACAAGCCTATGGGGCGTCCACTATTTTAAGAAATCAAATTTCCATTAATGGTAATAATATTTCTTTTAATTTTATGGCAAAGAAAGGTGTTAAAGTAAGGCAGACAATTACAGATTCATTTTTAGCGAAAAAATTCTTGGCTAAGAAATCAAATGAAACTTTGTTTAATACTACAGATTCTAAAGTACGCGTCTATATTAAAAGTATTTCTAATAATAAATTTGTCATAAAAGATTTCCGGAATTACATTGCTACAAAAATGGCTTTTAATATTATTAAAAAATATCCTTTTCCAGAAACAAAAACAAATTTTAAAAAGTATATAAAAGAAATTGCCACTAAGGTTTCTGCTAAATTAGGAAATTCTCCTAGTATGGCGCTTAAGGCGTATATTGCGCCAGAAGTATTTCAAAATTGGTTAACCACCTATCCAGATGTATTAAAAATATTAAAATCAAACGATGAAACATTTGAAGAATTTTTAGATTCTATTTATTATTTTCCTGAAGTAGAAATGTCTGGACCAGAGCAAGACGAAGACAAAACAGAAGAAGTATTTCAAAAAGAAATGCCACCAACTGCCATAATTGCAAATATTGCTCCGCAAACAGATACTAATCAGGGACAGGATGAACTTGGAAATAAACCTTCTAGATTAGAATTAAAGAAAAAACTGAATAAATTATTTGTACAAAAAGAAAAAATTTATATTCAACCAGAAAAAGGAGAAAGACCCCCAAAAGGTCTAGCTATAAAAGTGGGCCCAAGAGAAGGCACTTACTATGAATCTAGTCCTGCTGAAGAACTAGTAAATAAAGATACGCTCAACGTATATTGGCATGGCTCTGTTAGTGGAGATTTAAGAGGAGGAAGCACTGGATTACATTTAGGAACTTATGAAGCTGCGCGAATAGCTTTAAACGCGCGCATTGGAATACCTGCTAAAGGAGAATGGGATGGAACTAGAGAATACGGTAAAACAAAATTGGCGGGTAAAGAGACTTTAAAAAGACTTGATCCCAAAGGTTATAATATATCTGGATTTAATGTAGATGCACCAGAAGAAGATTATTATCCAAAAAAAGGCAAATTAAAATACTCTGATGGTACTGAAGTTTCTTTAGAAAGTAAACCAAATATTGAGCCTTTTAAAATAATTGGAAATATGACTAATTCTAAGACTTCTCCACTTTCAGACATTAAAGCAAATGCTACTATGTCTGGAAATATTAAAGGGGGACGTCAAAAAAGCGGATTTTTTTACACTAACATTTCAGAAGATGAGGGCTCGATATCAGTAGTAGTTCCCAACGGTTCTTTTATTAAAAAATTGACTAGAGTTGATACAACACAGGCTGTAGGTAATGTATCTGAAAATATAAAAGAGTTGCAAGTCAATTTACAGGATAAGGGTTTTGACAAAATTGGAATTTCAGGATACTCTATTCTTAAAGAAAAAGTAAATGAGATAGTAATTACTGGTGAAAGAGCAAACCAAACAAAAGTTCTTCATAATCCAAGTTTAGATACTTTAGTATATGACCAGAAGAATAAACCAGAAGGTGCGAAAGAGATAGAGAACGCAGTTCCTTTAAAAGAAGTTCCAAATAAAGATCCATTCTTTAAAGAAGAATATGCATTTAATTTAGATAAATACCCTAGACTATATCTTCTTATGCGTTGGGCCGGGATAAAAGATGATAAGATTTCTTTTATACAGCAACTAAAATTAAATCAAGAATATACTAAGACAAATTATCCTGTATTTTGGAAATATATGAGGGATAGGGGCTTATTTCAAAAAGAAAAAGTCTATATTCAACCAGAAAAAGAAGAAAAACCCCCAGAAGGAATTACAAAAGAATCTTTAAAGTTAAAAATAAATAAGGGAATTAATGAATTTAATGAAGACACAGTAATTTCTAATGAAGAAAATGACCCAGAGTATGGCTATGGCAGTCCTGTAAATACTACGTAGGAATTATCATTATGGTTATGACAATAGTAAAAGGTGGCCCAGGTTCTGGAGGAAAATTAAAAGAAATAACTCCTGCGGGTATGCATAAACATCCATTTGTTCCTGTCTGGTATTCTACTGGAAGATGGCATAAAATAAGTTCTATACCGAAGTCAAAGACTCATAAGTTAGCGCATATGAGATTAAATGAACAGAATCGTAAAATAAAAGAAAAATTATTACAAGATAAGAAGAAAAAACTATATGAGAAGAAAGAAAAATTAAAATTAGATAATTTAAGTGTCTATACTCCTACTGGTGTTTTAGATACGGGTGAAATAAATAGAGAAAAAATAAAAGAAAGACTTGAATTAATAGAAGATGAGTTAAAAAGAAAAAAAGTTCCACCAGTTAAAAGAGCTGATAAATTAGCTAAGATTGAAGAAAAATTACAAGAAGAAGTCTTTGGCAAGTATCCTAAATTATGGTGGGAAGAATTACATGTGAGTAAGAAGATACATCAAGATAATACTACAGAATATAATAAAGATAATATAAGAATTTTAGTAGAACCAAGACTTGATTCAGGCTTTAATTTATCATATACAAATATAAAAACTGGGCTTAATAAAATTTTTAGAGTAAATACTTTTGTTACAGCTCAACAAATTGCAGAAAAAGTATTCCAAGAACAAGAAAAATTATTAGATAGCGCAAAAAATAAAATTAGAAAAGATATATTAGAAATAGCTGATACTTTTACACCTACTTATGGCGGATACAGCAAGACTATGGCAAAGAGGAAAAATTTTATTATCAATTCTATTTCAGAAATACTAGATAAGACAGAAGATGAAATTAGCTTCAAAAAACCTATAACAGATCTACAACAAAAAATATTGGGAAAAATAGATCACTATTTAGTGTTACAACAAGATATGCACGACATAGAAGATGAAATAGAAGATATAAAAAGAGACCAAATAGTTTTTAATATTCCAGACAAACACAATACTAATAATTTACTAAAAAAATCTACTGACATTGATACCATAAAATTTTTATTGGGTTATAGAGATTTAGCATACCAGGGCTTATCATACTCTAATAATGAGTTAGAAACATTATTTAAACAGGCAAAAGAAATTTATTCAATTGCGCCACAAGAATATGACACACGACTAGATAAAATAATCTATATAGATAGTGTTGCGCATGCATTACATAAAGAAAAAGATTCTGCGGGAAAAAGTAAATTTGTTATTCTAGATGAGCTGGCTTGTAATGCAAAAGAAAAGGGCGAAACACAAAGAGATGAGAGAATTATTGTTTTAGCGGGTGACATCAATACTAAAAATGATTTAGAAAAATTGAATAGCGGTTTTGAAATAATACAAAAACAGCAAACAAGAAAAGAAATACTACAATTGAAATCTGAGTTCAAAAACAATGGACCAGAAATTTTATCTAACAAAGAATTGTGCCAACTGTATAGATATTATTCTGAAAGATATTTTGAGTTAGAAAATACTTCTAAAAAAGATCTGAGAACATTAGAAAATGAAATTGAAAAAAGAAATCTAAATAGCGAAGACATATTAAAATTTTCCCTATGGGACAGTTTTATTATAGGTGGTTATGGCTCTGTAGAAATACGTGACTCTGAGGGACACAAAATAAGACTAGAGGGATTAAAAAAAGCTATTCCTAACTTTATGTTTGATCCAAAATTTAGGAATGTTATGATTTTTCACTGTTTAGCGCCTGAAACTCTAATAAGAACTACGAAAGGTTTTAGACAAATACAAGACATAAGAATCGGAGATAGAGTGTATTCTCATACTGGAAAATCTAGAAAAGTATTAAAAACAATAATGCATGAAAATAATGGCTCGATTTTAAATATTGAATTAGAAAATAATGAAATTATACAAGTCACTAGTGAACATCCAATATTGACAAAACGTGGTTGGATAAAAGCGGGCGAATTAAAATTAGAAGATATTTTATTAACTTTGGATACAAATAAGAAATTTCATGCACAAACAAAAAATAAAACTTTACAAGAAATTTATGATAATAAATATGAAGAACATATAAATAAATTAAGAAAACCACATAAGCAATATACATTGACCTCTAAACATAATTCACAACAAAGAAAAGGAAAAACCTGGCATAGTGTTTATGGACACAATAAACCAAACTATGGTGGTTGTGCTGGAGAAAAAAATACTATGTTTGGAAAAATAGGTCGGATTACGGGAGAAAGAAATCCTAATTGGGAAGGTGGAAAATCTTTCCTGCCGTATACTAAAGAATTTAATAGTAGAATAAAAGAAATAATAAAAATGAAATCAAATTATACTTGTGAGAAATGTGGGATGTATTATTTAGAATGCAAAGAAAAATATAAAAAAGACTTGAATATTCATCATAAAGATTTTGATAAATCAAATTGTGATCTAAATAATCTACAAGCTCTTTGTGTTAAATGTCACAATACAATTAGTAATCTGCATTATGCTGAAAGTAGAAAAAACAACAAATTTGTTTTACATAATGGGACAAAAATAGTTTCAATAACTACAACTTGGTATACTGGGAAAGTCTATAATCTTGAAATAAGTATAGACCACACTTATGTTGGTAAGGGAATAATATACCATAATAGTGATGTACAAATAGCCAATTTGCTTCCAAAATTTGTAAATCATGAAAACGAAGTGTTTAGCACTCATATAGACAACATCGGATTTTATGGTATAATAGAACTTCGCGAGGACATTGAGATCGCTAAAAAGGTGCAAACAGAAATAGAAAATGGTAATTTGAGAAGTTTTTCTATTGCTGGAACAGCTAAGAAGAAAGAAGATGTTGGTGCTGGGCAATTCGATATTTGGGATTTAGAGGCTTATGAGCTGACGATTTGTTGTCTTCCAAAACAACAAATACAAACTAAATATGGAACAAAAAATATTGAAGATATAAAAGTTAATGATGAAGTCTTAACACATAAAAATAGATACAGAAAAGTAACTAAAACTTTTAAACGCAAAATAAATGAGAGAATTGTACTTATAAAAACGGATACTAATAAAATATTACAAGTTACCACAGAACATTTAATATTAACTAAAAATAGAGGCTGGATAAAAGCTAAAGAATTAACTATTGGGGATGAGATATAATGGCTAGACCAAGAGGAATACCCTCTTCGCGCAAAGGTATTTCTATGATACAAGAATATGGTGAAGATAAAGCTAAGGAGATTAAATGCAAAATTAGCCAGCATCCTAATGTAAGAAAGACATTGGGAACTCATAGGAATATTTCAAAAGAATCGCGTTTAAAGAATTCTATTTCGCAAAAGATAAAATACCAAGATCCAGAATATAAAAAAAGAATACTAGAACTTTCAAGAAAAGGCGGTTTTGGTAAAAGAAAGAATAAATATGTTCCTTCAGAAACTAGTAAAATGAAAAATAGATTAGCTCATCTGGGTAAAAGAGCTACTTTAGAATCAAGGCAAAAACAAAGTCTTGCTATAAGAAATAAAATTCTTCGTGGTGAATTTACTCCGCGTTTTACTCTGGGTATTAGAAAAGATTTATGTTTTAGGGTCAGAAGTATTTATGAAGCTAATATTTGTCGCTTATTTAAATATTCTGCTTTGCTTTTCGAGTATGAAACAAAGCGCTTTAAATTATTAAATGGCCAAATATATATCTGCGATTTTTATTTACCAGAATTAAATATATATCTAGAAGTTAAACCTGGAAGACAAGCCAAGGGGTTAGACAAAATTAAATTATTTTCTAAAGAATATCCAGATCTAAATTTTAAAATTTTGGATAGAGAAGGATATTTTATATTAGATAACAAATATTCGAGTATAATTCCTAATTGGGAGAAATATGAAAGTTACAAAAATAGAATTTAAAGAATATGATGGTCCCGTGTATAATTTAGAAGTAGAAGAAGACAATACTTACATTTGTGAGAATTTTACTTTGCATAATTGCTCTGACGGAGTGAATCCAGAAGCTAAATTCCAAATATTACAATCAAAAAATAGCACAAGGATATAAAGATGGATATTGTAAATAGATTGAATGTTTTTTTATCAAAGCAATTTAGTGATAATGAAACAGTAAGATTTCTAGAAAATAATGTTATAGATGAGACAAAAGCTATACACGAATATGGCTTAGCTCTAGATAAAGCTAAAAGAGATAACGATAAAAATTCTCAAGAGATATTTGAATTAATCTTAGAAGATGAGAAGAAGCATAAAAGATTATTGGAAGATAGATTACAAAAAATATTGCATAGATAATATAATGCAAGTTGCAATAGAAAGTGTTATAATTTATATGTAAGTTAAATGTTGTAGAATATAAAAGAAAAGAGAGGAAAAGAAAATGACAACAAAGAAAAGCACAGGAAACAAGCTTACTACACTTGAGTTTACACAAAATGCTATCCGCAAACTTCGCAAACCTCCGTACAAGGGAATTCACACTGTTTATTCTGGCTTCAATGCTGCTTTCAAAGAATATTTCGATGACGCTAATCCCATAGAAGCTGTAAATAAACTTGAAGCTGAAAAGAAAATTGTGAAACGCTTTGTAAAGGGCGGAGTAATGATTTATCTTCCAGATGAACTTCCAGAAGCTGGGCCAACAGCCTTAGATAAAATATTGGGATAGATTTTAATAAAAGGAGTTTGCAATGTCAATACACACAGTTAAAAATTTTAATAAAAATACCAAAACCTATGAAATTACTACAGTAGAGTTTTTAGAAGCGGATGTTATAGCCGATTTAATAAAAGAAGATGTTGTGGCTGGAAATAAAATCAGCGCAATAAAAAAACTACGAGATACATTTCATTTTGGGCTTAAAGATTCAAAGGATGTGGTAGAAGATGTTATGGCTGATTATGAATTTTCAAGAGGAGTAGTCTACAAACGGAGAGTCTGAATATAAGTTCTGAGGCTAAGCAATTGCGTAACGAAAGTGTAAAAGAGCCTGTAAAACGCTAGTAACTTATAATTAGGAGATATAATTAAAATGGGAGCTTTTAAGAAACTTTTAGAAGAAATAGCTTTTGAACAAGGTAAAAAAGATATTCTTGATCCTGAAGTCGTGAAGGAAGCAGAAAAAATTTTCGAGGAAGAGAAGAGGCAATTCTTTAACCAAGAACTTGACAGGGACTAAGGCAAATTGTATGATGTTATCAGAATAAAGATAAGGAACAGTGTTATGACTAATTGGAAATTAAATGACTTAGAACTAAAAAAGATATTAGCTACAAACAATGACCCGGACAATGAAGAAGTATCAGTTTCAAATACATTAAAAGAATTGCTTCCGCATTTAAGAAATACGCCATGTTATAATAGATTACCAAAACAAATTTTAGATAGGTTAGAAAAGACAAAAACTTTTCATAGTTTTAACCGCGAGCTTAATATAATTTATGACTATTGTGATGATAACAAAATATGGTTGGGTTTTCAGTAAAATTGTATACAGGAGAAAAATATGATTAAAGTTAAAAATGGGTGGGAAGATAAACGGGGCAGAATTAGAACTCAAGCCGAAGTTGATAATTTAGTATATTTACAAGAGGCTATTTATCAGAAGAGGTTCGGGTACAACCAAACTATGGAAGACGGTTCAGTCTGGCCCTGTGGTGATGCTAGACAAACATATAATCCCAAGAATAAGGGGATATAAATATGGGATATTACATAAATACAAAATCTGAAACCAAAGAAGCGTTTTTGGAACGAGAGGGAATATTTACTCTAGATAAACCAATTTGGTCAGAAATACCCAAGGGAATGTTACCGGTAGTTCTAATAAATAATGGTTTATTTACTGCTGCTGGAATCGCTTATTCTAAAAAAGAATTAGATGCTTTTTCTGAACCGGGTGATAGAAGACCAAAAACATATTATCTTGTAGCAATACGTAAATTATTTTTAGTGACAGACCCATATTTTGCAGATTTATTTCCACAAGAATATTCTGAATCTCTAAAATAAATGTAGTTTGAAGTAAATAAACGAGAGAAATAAAATGATGAAAACTATAAAAGAATTTCAAGGTGAATTTAGATTTTTATCAAATTTCTGGCCTGTAGAAATAGAAAATGAAGGCATGCAGTTTATGTCAGTAGAACATGCTTTTCAAGCTGCTAAAACTACGGATATAGTAGAAAAGATACTAATACAAGTTTCAATAAGCCCTGGGAAAGCTAAGAAACTTGGAAGACTGGTACATTTAAAAGAAAATTGGGAAGAAATAAAAATTGAAGTGATGTTACAACTACTTAGAAAGAAATTTTCAGATCCTATTTTAAAACAAAAACTTATAGACACTAATGAAGCAATATTAGAAGAAGGGAATACTTGGAATGACACATTTTGGGGAATTTATAATGGAGTGGGCGAAAATCATCTTGGCAAATTGCTTATGAAAGTCAGAGAAGAATGCCAAAATGCGTGTAGATAACATTTATTTTGACTCACCAAATAAATGTTATCTACAACCTCAAGGAATTTTTGCCAAATTACCAAGATGTCTGGCAGAGCAGAATGGACATGGTGGATGTATGCTAGTTAATCGTTTAGAAGATTTTACTGACATTCATACTTTACCCAAAAACAAATTAAAGATATTTTATAAGCTATTAATGTTAAAAATGTTAAATAAATGACTATTGCATTTAGCAAAGATAGCAGTTACTGGACTGTTTATTTTGAGACGGAAAAATATTACGTAATTGGCTTTTCTAGAATAAAATTGACACGAAACGAATGTCATATTTGCACTGTATGCAAAAAGGAGATTCGAGGGTTAGTATTTATTAAAAATACGGAGGCATGTTCCGTATTCCCAGAAAACCTGTTTTCATTTCATCCAAAATGTATTCCAAAAATTTTATTAGAAGAATATGAAAAAGTTAAAATGTTATATTTTTTAAACAAATGAAAATAGAAAAATTCGCCTCTATCTACTGGGATTTTTATTTAAGTAACAATGAAGGGTGTGGTTTCAAAATTTACAAAGGGACATGGTTTTCTGGGAAACGAATAGTAAAATGTGAAATATGCGATTTTGATATTGACCGTGGCGCAACAGGATTCTTTTACAAATTCGAACACAGCATTATGGAGGCTAAAAGAGAAGACACTTACTATCATAATAATTGCCTTCCTCTAAAGTTATTAGAGGAATTTAATAAAATGAAGATGATATATTATTTATCCATATAAGTGGCAATAGAAAATTATATAATATACATATACAAAAATATTTTTAGAAGGAAATATTGAAATGAAAAGAATTTTGCAGATAAAGACTTTAAATAAAATTCAAGAATTGCCACAGGAATATTTTGTTAAAAATTTAGGCTATGAATTTGAAAGGATACCTCTATCTAGGGGAAAAGTTCGATGGGGAGAATACACAAAAGCGTTCTTAACAAAAATAGCTAAAAAGAACAGTGTTGTAGCTAAAATAGTCAAGCGTTCTTCTGGAGTAAAAGATATCGCAATGTGGATTGGATCAAACGGATATCCAACAATAAAAGATTTTGTTAAAGAAGCTGCTAAAATGGGAGCTTCAAAAAGAGTTAACAAACTTCCAGATGATATTATTCCCGGTAAAAGTAAAGTATGGCTAATACATGACGAAGGAGAAGGAGAAAATCGCCTTAAAGAAACAAAGGGCAAGATATTTGGCTTTTTTATTTTAAGGCACATTGAAGTAATTTTTAAAGATAAAAAACAAAGAGAAGCTTTTTATGAAAAGCTCAAAAGAGACGATATAAAAATATTTGAATTATGGCAGAATTCTCTTAAAGAGAAGATACGTGGTTGTGGTTATAGATATCCTGGTGGTTTTTATTTAGTAAATGATTTAACAGATGAAGCTCTTCAAATCGCTGAAAAATATAAAGCTTCATTTCATCTTGACGGTACTTTAGTAAAACTTAATGCCCCTATGAATTATTCTGGTAGAAGATTCAGGGGATTTAAGTATGCTGATGATATAAAAGAGTTGCTGATATACAAAGCTATAAAAATGCTAGAAAAATAATGAAAAAGTATATGATTTATCGAAACTTTTGCGGAAATGTAGACATAGACTGCTATGATTACAAAAATACCATAATGGGTTTTTCGAGTTATATAGTTACTGAAACTGTTTGTCATAAATGTAAAAAGGCTATAAACGACGAAGTTAATTTCCAAAGTTTTTGTGACAATAAAGTATATTTCTTCCATATAAAGCATATTCCTGATAAAGTTATGGCGAAATTTTTAAAATTAAAAGTTTTATATTTATTAAATAAATGACTATGTACTTAAAGAGTGTAGGAAAGTACACTTCAATTTATTATGGAGATATGTATGACAAAAAACATAGGTATTGTGGTATTTGTAAAGGTTTACTAGTACCGGGAGAAAAAATTCTGTGTTATTTGTGGGGCAATCGTTTAGATGCTCATCATCGCCATGCGCATCTAAAATGTATTCCAAATGAAATACAACAAGAAATAAATAAAACTATTTTGATTAGTTTATTGAATAAATGATTGCAAAAAACTAAATTAAAGATTTATTAGAAGGTAAAAAAATATGCTCAAATATAAAATACATGCAAATTGTGGTGGTATTGCAGAACCAACAATAATATTAGTGAAAACAAAATATAGAAAATTTAAAACTATTAGATATCATTGTGATAAATGTAACATAAGACTGTCATTAAATGAAATAAAAAATAAGAGTATAAAAGATGTGTAAGATTATTACAGTATTTGCAAAAAATAGACCTGAAATATTACCATTGACTTTTGATGTAGATAAATTTACTACAGAAAAACCTATTTGTACTTGTTATATTTCAGACAAAGAAGGTGACGGAAAAATATTAAGAAATACATTTGTAGAAGAATGTTTAAGGCCTATGTTGGAAGAAGTTAGCTATGGTGATATTGTTATAGAAATAAGATAATATAAATGCTAAAACTAATTGGAAAATTTACGAGTCGTTCTGGAAGTAAAATATTAACTTTTAGATCTAATGTTACTGGTATGCGCATGTTAACATATCATTCACAGACTGAAAATAACCTGTGTTCTATTTGTGACATCTGTAGTACAAAGATTTATAACGCTATTATTCATATAAATAATGATGGTTTCAATTCTAGATTGCATTTTCATCCTAAATGTAAAAAAGAACTCATGCTTGAAATTAATTTATATTTAGTGGAATACTTATTAGAAAAATGATAGAAAAAATTTTTAGTGAAGATTATTTCTTTGCAAAAGAATTACCTAATTTTCATGAGGGCTTCGGTATATTAGAAAATGCTTTACGTACTAATTATCCTGAAAAAAATACTTTGTGCCCGACTTGTTCTTTAGAAGTACGCGATATAATGACATTTATCTACGAGAAAAGAGATAATGATGTGTTTTGTAGAAAAATATTTCATATCTCCTGTGTTTCAAAGGACTTATTAGAAAAATATTTTAAATTTAAAATGCTTTATTTATTAGACAAATGATTGGAGAATATATGAAAAAGAAAAAAGAAATTAAAACAAAAAGAACACAAAAAAATGATAAAAAATATTTGAAGATAAATAAACATAAGTTTGAAACTAGTTTCATTTATACTTTAAGGATGATATTAGATTTAGGAAAAATACCAATTATGGATCTCTCTTCTGCTTTTGAAAGAGATTTTGATGTAATAAAGAGGGATTTAGAAATATTGCAAGAAGCAGGATATGTAAAAATACAAAAGAACAATGTGTCTATAAATAAATGGGGCGATTATTCTAAATAGTACAATTGTATAAGAGAGAATAATGTTATGCAAATAAGAAAAATTAGTGAAGAACATTATCATTATGAATATTCTAATGAACATTATTTTTGTTGTGATTCTAGTAATCATTTTTGGAATTGCGCAATATGTTCTTTACCGGCTAAGATAGTTTTAATTCGTAAAGGCAACGGCGCAATCTGTGAAAAATGCTGGAATGAACAACAAAAAAAAGAATTTAATTTAATGAAGATGAAAATGTTATTAGAGAAATAAAAATGTACGTAGCTTTATTTAATAATTATACAAGCGGCTGGATTGAAGATAATGACTCACTTTATTTCTTTTTTAATGGCGTTCATAACATACTTTGTGCTAAATGCAATAATGAAATTTTGTATAATGAAGGAATATTATTACTAAAACACCATTGTCATAATTTTCATTTAAGATGTGCAAAAGACAAAATATCTATAGAGTTCTTATTTACTATAGAAAAATGTAAATTACTAATAGCTTTAAATAAATAAATTTATATTGATAAAAGGAAATTGTAATGGAAAGAAAACTAGCTTCAATTCAAATTATTAAAAATATTCAACAAATAGAAAATGCAGAAAATATAGAACGTGTTGATATTCTCGGTTGGCATTTAGTTGCTAAAAAGGGCGAATTTAAAATTGGGGATAAATGCATTTATTGCGAAGTAGATAGTATATTACCAGAACGACCAGAATTTGAATTCTTGAGAAACAAAAACTTTAGAATTAAAACTATAAAACTACGTGGACAAGTTTCTCAAGGAATTTGTTTTCCTCTTTCTATAATCGCCCAAGATAATCTTGAAGAGGGGCAAGACGTAACTTCTATAGTGGGAATAGAAAAATATGAAGTTCCTATACCTTGCGCAATGCGGGGCAAAATTAAAAGTAATTTTCCTTCATATATTCCTAAAACTGATGAAATTAGAATTCAAACTGTTCCCAAAGTCTTAGAAAGACATAAAAATTCTTTGTTTTATGTTACAGAAAAAGTAGATGGCTGTTCTATCACAGCTTATATAAAAGATGGTGAATTCTCTGTAGCAAGTAGAAGACTTGTTTATTTGGATACGCTAGATAATATTTGGTGGCAAATGGCACATAAATTAGAATTAGAATATAAACTGAAGTCTCTGAATATGAATATAGCTATACAAGGTGAGCTCTTAGGAAATGTTCAAGGAAATAAATATAAATTAAAAGAAAACAGAGTTCTTTGGTTTAATGTTTTTGATATAACAGAGCAAAAGTTTCTTGATTTAAATTTAATAAGATATTTAGGATTGGAAACAGTTCCCCTGCTTCAATTTGATTTTATTTTAGATAAAAACATTGATGAATTAGTAGAATGCTCTAAAGGAATATCAAATATTTATAATATTCCTAGAGAGGGTATAGTTTTAAGATCAATGAAAGAAACGTGGGATGAAGAGCTGGGAAGACTTTCTTTCAAAGTACTAAATCCAGATTTTTTATTAAAATTTGATTAGGGAAGGTACAAATTGGGCTTATTAAGTAAAAAGTCTTAAATAAAACTACAAAAAATAAATGTATATTTGTGCTAAACCATATGTTAGATATTATTCTCACACAATTTCTAAATGGTTAAAATGTCATAAGTGTAAAGGGAAAATACCCCTTGATTCACCTAGAATTGTTGTAAATACTGTGCCAGCAAAAGAATGAGATAAGTCCTATCATCTTGATTGCGCGCCTAAAAAATAAAAATAGAAATATTAAAAAGATTCATGGAAGAAATGCTTGAAAAAATAAAGAGCAGCATAAAATTTGTTGAATTAGAGTATTGCCAGAATGACACGTATAAAGAAAGAAATGAGTTTTTTAAAATATTATTTAATTAAAAATAACATAGAACTATAGAGATATAAACTAAAATATTTTAGTATTTAAGAAATAAATTGGCGAAGAAGAAAAGAAGAAGATGAAAAACATAGAACAATATTTCACATTTGCAATTTTGACATCATTTGGAATTTGGATACTAATAGAAAATTTTCAGACGCTATCAGGAAAAATAATAGCGGGATTCATTATAATAAGTCAACTTCTAAACGCGTTTGAAGATATAAGGCATAAATTCATATGGAAAAAATAGAAGCCAGATACACAATAAAAGATATGTCTACAAATCATTTTCATATGGATGATATCTATTGTTTATCTCATCGTTTAGAAAAGGATTGTAGCAGATGTGAAAGTAATACACTAGGAATTGTATTTGATTTGTATAAATATATTTGTTATAATTGTTTTACAAATGAGGAAAAACAAGAATATGAAAAGATTTTGATGTTATATTACCTAGACAAATGATATCTATTATTGATAATCATTACTAAGAACGAATAATAATAATTTTTTATATCTGCAAAGTTTTTTTCGGCCATATCTGCATTTAAAGTCCAGGCGATGTCCAGCTCTTTTTTTAGAACTTTTATATTAGAAATATTAATTAAAAAAATATAAACAAAATATTAAGTGTAAAGTAAAATGCGCTTTAGACGAATTAATGAAAAACATTTTGATATATTGCTGGAAGATGATTTATATTGTTATAATAGAAATAGAGATAAAACAACAATTTGCAGTAAATGCAAAAAAAAGCATATTTTGAACTATATACACAATGCAGACGAAGTAAAAGAAATAGTCTATTGTTCTAAATGCATGGGAGCTAAACTAAGAAAGCAATTTAAACTATATCTCATGGAAGTATTACTAGAAAAATGAAATATATTTCAAATGACCCGGATATAGGCATAATAAGAAAAACTAAAAATGACTACTTCTTTTATTTCAGGCGACTACATGGACCACATTATTGTAGTATTTGTAAAAACAATTTTGAAAATGGTGGGATAATAAACAAAGATAACCTTTATCATATAAAATGTTTTAAACTATATCCGCCATTTTTAGAAGAAATAAACAAATACTTGATGATTTTACTTTTAGAAAAATAATTTTGCATACATATACAGTGCAAAAATTTATCAAAGTTTTTTATATAATATAATTAAAAACTTATTAGGGGGTTAAATATTAATATACCAAAATATGTCTTTATAAGAGATACAATATTTATTCATCATTGTAAAATTTGCAAAAGACCAATTCCTGCAAAAAGTAATGCCATTCAAGTATACTCATCAAGGACTTATCTCGTTCATTTTAATTGCGCTACGGAAAAAATAAGAGTAGCTTCTATAAAGCCCATTATATTAAGACTTTTAGAAAAATGATAGAAAATAATAAAACTGGAACAATAGTGTTTAATAGTAAATATATTAGTCTAAACTACGGAAGAATTGTATTTACTGTCACATCTTTATTTCACAGGATTTGCTCGAAATGTGCGAAGAAAATTGTTATTGATGACAGTATGTTTTATGATAGACTTACGAATAAATTCTATCATTTTGACTGTTTTGAAGATGAGTCTATAAAAAACGAAGTAATAAAAATTAAATACATATTACTATTAGAAAAATAATTTTTCATATCTATGCAAAAAATTTATGATAGATAAAACTTTTAATAATAGTATAAGACTTCTTGGTAGCCCAAATAGTTTTTATATTATATACTCAGATAATTTTTTATATACGAACTATATTTTGTTAGACGATATTTGCTCAATATGTACTAAAAAAATTTATATTTTTAGTTGTGCGTTTAGAGATAAAAAAACTAACAAATATAGCCACTTCGATTGTTTTGAAGACAAGCTTTTCAAAAACGAAGTATTAAAAATAAAATTTATGCTACTATTAGAAAAATGAAATACGCGTATAATGTTAATTCCTAGTCTTCCCTTTTTGCGCTGGATGGCTTTCTTTTATCTTAAAGATAATAACTATGCCCTTATGTAATTTCATGTATTCTCGTTTAAAATGACTGAATATATTCTTGATCATTCCAATTTAGGTATATGCGAAAACGATAAGATATATTTTTTAAAAATATATGGCTCTTATTCGTGTGTTCTATGCGGTGATATTTTTAAGAATGGCGGCGTGATATATGAAAATAAATACTATCATATAGAATGTTTTAGAAGCACAAATAATATTTTTGTAGAAAGAATATATAAGTATCTCTTGTTACGATGTTTAGAAAAATAACAAAAGTTCAAAAAATTACAGGTTATACGTTTTGAAGCTGTGTTTATGTGATTATTACCCATTACGCAGCCGGGAGAATTTTAACAAAAAATAACGCTTTACATAATATAATTACAATAGAAAGTGTTATAATTTTAATAGGAAAGAAGGTCTAAATAAAAAATGGTGGAATATCAGGAGGAGCAATGAATTCACTTAATGGGCGGAACTAACTTTGCAACTGGTACTTATACAGTGGGATACTATGATGGCGCAGGAATTAAACTTTCTACTGATGCTGGACTAACTGTGGCTAGCAATGGTTTATTATGGAGTCAAATACAAACTAATGGGAATGCTAGTGCAGTAGCAGGAGTATGGCACGCATTAGTTCAGCCAGCATTTGGATATTCTTCATTTGCTAGTAATTATAGCATTGTAATTGCTAATCCAAGCATCTATGGCTTGCTTGAAAATGATGCTTTTACAGTAGAATTGTCGGCTATTCCTGAGTTTCCTATGGTAATTACGGGTATAATAGTTATTGGAATCTGCGGAGGAATTTATTATTGTGTGAGAAAACGAATAAAATGATTAAGTGGATAGACGAGACTCATTCTTTCAGGGAGGAATTGGATAATATTATAGCAAAGTTATGTTTGCGAAAAGGGACGTGATGGAACACAATACGAAAAGAAGGAGAAGGAAAGTGAAAAACTTGAGAGAAATTATGCTTAAAAATAAAAAGTTGGAGCATGATCACTCTGCTAAATTTCAAGAGATATTTGGTAAGCCACTATCAGATTTTATGGACACATTTACTGGATTTAACATAGTGGAATTTGATGACTATATTAAAACTCCAGATGGAGAATCTACAAATGATTATCTTGAGAAGAATTATAAAGAAGGGCTAGAGCTAATTAAGATACTTATAGGGTTGTAGTGAAATAGTATGGATAGCAGATTTAAAATAATTTTCAAGTGTATAACTGGTTCAAAATTATATGGAACAGATACTCTTGAATCTGATGAAGATATAAGGGGAGTATTTATTCCCACTAAAGAGTTCTATCTTGGTTTTCTCAATAAAGTAGAACAGGTAGAGTCACATGTTCCAGATGAGACATTCTGGGAAATATCAAAATTTTTCAGGCTTTGTATAGATAATAATCCTAATATTCTGGAATTACTTTTTGTTCCACTTTTTTCAAAATATGATTTGTATCATACAGAGGAATGGGAAAAAATAATACTGAATAGAAATTTATTTTTATCCACTAAAGCACAGCATACTTTTTCTGGATATGCTTTTTCTCAACTACATAGAATAAAGCAACATAGGGAATGGTTACTAAATCCTCCCAAAAAACATCCTGAAAGGAAAGATTTTGGGTTGCCTGAAACAAATGTTGTCACGAGAGACCAGTTAAATGCTTATGAGGAATTAAAAAATATTGGTGAGTCTAATTATGTTTTTACAGAACAACTATTAGATGTACTACACAGAGAAAAAGCCTATGTAAATGCTATGAAATATTGGGATAACTATCAAGCATGGCAGAAGAACAGAAATCTGGTTCGTGCTAAAAAGGAAGGAAAATTCGGGTACGATGTAAAACACGCTTCTCATCTATTTAGACTTATAAGTGAGGGTAAAGAGTTATTATTAACAGGAAAAATAACTTTTCCACGCCCTGATGCTAAAGAATTATTAGATATAAGAAATGGGAAATATTCCTATAATGAATTAATGGAAAAAATAAGCGATATAGAAACTGTGTTTAAAGAGTACGCAAAAAAGGCTATTCTTCCACATTCCCCAAATATAAAAGCGGCTGGCCTTCTTTGCCAAGAATTAATAGAAAATAGGATAAAAGAATTATGAACATTCCAGAGATGTATAAAATATTACCGGAAAATAAATTGGGGGATTGTGAAATTGACCATTTTGAAATCAACCAAAAAGAAGCCGAGCTTGCTAGAATACGAGGTTTATATTCCGGGGACCCTTTAAGCAGGTGGATAGAATATGGAAAATATGCTAGATTATGTATTGGAAATAGCTTAATGATGACAGACTGTGGGGGGGTGAGAGGTATTATTCTTTTGATGTAATCTATAATTCTAGAGATAATGTTTTAATAGCTGGTTTAGGATTGGGGATGATTCTTACTATGATAGTACCAAAGGCTGAAGTGGAAAAAGTCACTGTAGTAGAAATAAATTCTAATGTTATTTCGCTAGTAGAAAAATATATAAGAGATTATTTAGGTAGTAATTCAAAAAAGTTAGAAATAATCAATTCAAATATTTATGATTTTGTTCCAAAGCACAAATATAATACAGTGTTTTTTGATATTTGGGGAAATTACAGTAGTGATACCTATGAAGAAACTAAAATTCTTCATCGCAAATTTAGTAAATATTTGGATCGAACTAAACCACACTGGATAGACAGTTGGATGCGATGGTATATGCGCGCAAAGTATTTCAACAAATAGTAATAAATAGTTATGTAATATGTATACAGCTATGACAAAGCGCAGAAGATCATATCATTTAAACATTAATGGTAAATATTATATCATTGAAAATAATATTTATAATCCAGGATATTGTGATATTTGTAAAAAGACGGTTGATACATACAATTATTGTATAATTTGTATAATTAGTATAGAGAGTATAGAGAGAAATAAAGACTATTCAAAAATTCACTACGATTGTTTGACTGGAACAATCAAAGAGAAAATTTTAAAATGGCAGATGTTAAAACTTTTAGATAAGTAAGCCTTAAAATAAAGAAGTTGCAATAGAAAATGTTATAATTTTAATATGCTAATAAAAGTTAAAGATATTTTAAAGTGTATTGATTTGAGGTCAATCGGTATAATTTCCGGTTGTGAAAAATGGACTAGAGGAAAGCCACAGAATTTATGGGATAAAAATCATAATTGTAAATTTTGTGGCCAAAGACTAGGTCTTGGGAATATGTTGAGTCGTGAAACTACACAAAATACAGAATTGCAGGTTTAAAAATGAAAGCCATTAAGATATATAAAAACTATCAATCAATCCATGATGCTGTTAAGGCTGGTGAATTAAAAATTGGGGATAAAGCAAAAACGAGTGTTTATGGCGGATTGACAGTAGAAATAGTGCCCCCAGTCTATAGAGGAGAGATAGATGCACTTGGTCTTCCAATTAAATATAGAATTGAAGTAGTTAAGCCTCCTGAAACAAAAAAAGAAATGAATGTTGAATATATTAACAGAATTAGCTTTAAAGTTTAGATGTGCGGGTTTTGAACTTTACGAAGTGGGAGGACGTGTCAGAGATTATTTTTTGAATGTAGAATCTCATGACATCGACTTGGCTACTAATGCTACCCCGTGTCAGATAAAAGAACTTTTGGCACTATTACCGGGTTCTATATACACTATAGGGGAAAAGTTTGGGACTATAGGATATAATCGTAGAGATTTTACAGCTGAAATAACTACCTATAGGGATGAAGTTTATCTTACAAACAGCCGAAAGCCAGAAGTGGTTTTTGGTAAATCTTTATACAATGATTTGTCTAGAAGAGATTTTACAATAAATGCTATTGCAAGAAATCCATTAACTGGCGAGATAGTGGACCCATTTAATGGTAGAGAAGATTTAAAAAATAGAATTATAAGAGTAGTGGGAGGAATAGAAAGATTTGACGAAGACCCATTAAGAATGCTTCGCGCAATAAGATTCTCATTGTTACATAATTTTGTACTGGAATCAGAAATTACACACCCAGAACGAATACAAATAATTTCTAAAGAAAGAATCCGTTCTGAATTTGAGAAAATATTATTGTCCATAAATCCTTCTTGTGGCATAGCTGCATTAGTGGAACATGGTTTGATGCAATATATTATACCAGAGTTTCTTAGTTTAAGTGCAGTGACTTCTCAGGGAAAGCACCACATAAAGGATGCGTATAATCACACTTTAGAGGTTGTTCAAAAAAGCTCTGAATATGAATGTATAGATAATAGAGAACGATTAATTTTAAGACTAGCTGCGTTACTTCATGATATTGGAAAGCCTTTAACTATGTCTGAAATAAATGGCCAAATACATTTTTATTCTCATGCTAAAGTGGGAGAAAAAATTGCTGAAAATATTTTATTAAATTTAAAATTTGACAATGAAATAATTTCTAGAGTGAAGATATTAGTTCATTCGCATATGATACCTTTGCAATATCAAGAAGAAGAGTTAATAAAAGAAAAGTCTATTATTAGGCTTATTAGAAAAGTGGGAGCTAAAAATATATTTCTTCTTTTAAATTTGAATAGGGCCGATATTAGGGGGCATAAGAATAACAAAACAGATTTTATAGACGAACTGGAGCGACAAGTAATACTTTTAAAGTGTAAGCCAGAAGAAATTGCTTCTCCAATTAACGGGGATGAGATAATGAAAATATTTAATCTTAAGCCCTCTGGAATCATCGGAAAAATAAAGTCTCACCTTGTTGAGAAAATAATCGAGGGTGAATTAAAAGTTGGGGATAAAGAAAAAGCTTTAGCATTAGCTAACAGATATTTATTAAAGCAATAATCTTAAGAATAGAAAATTAAAAAGTAAAGGAAGTAAATAGTGAAAAATAGTCCAGAATGTAATCAATTAAGGAAAAGGGTTTATAATCTTGATAAGAATATATCTCACTATTTTAAAGCTAAACATGATTTATTTTATAAGTATTGGGAAAAATTAAAAGATACTATTGATTTATCGCCAATAGCACATTTTGTTATTAATGAAACTGAGTTTAAAGTATTTAATCTTTTTGGTTACGAAAATTGTAGCCGCGATATGGGAGTATATTTATCTTTTTCTGGGAACTTTATTATTAGTTCTAAAAAAAGTCAAGATGCGTTCGTGTGTATGTCAAAAAAAACACAAGCTATCATTTTTTCGGATTTTAATTGGATAAAATATTTTGAGGTTTTTCGACTAAAAATAGAAAAAGATCTATTTGTTATACAGCGTAGTAGTGCTCATTCTTTTATAACAAATTCAATTTGTTCGCGAATATCTAATGCTTGTCAAAGTAAACCTGCTGGGAGCTTAGAAGTTCCAATACTACAATTGTTAAGTTTTTCTGATGAAGAAGGAAATTACACGAAAACCTTGGGATACGAAACACGCAATTTTGCTGTGAGCGTTGCGCGTGAATATTTTAATAGATTAGTTCTTGAAGACGTATTAAAAATATATCAGAGTCAATACGACGAAAAAATTAATTTATCTATATTACAAATGCATCTTTTGGAATGTGCAACTAGCGTGTTAAATAAATGAACGAGAAAAAACGGCAACGATTAGTTTGTAATATAAAAAAGTGGCGCTTTCATGTTATTGGTTTTGAGTTAGACGTGCTATTAAAAAAATTAGAGAAACGCAAAAAGTATTCTTTATCTTCTGATGATAAAGTTCTCTTAAGAGAAAGTGGGTCTGCATATAAATTCAGAAAAATAATAATGTTATTAGAAAAATGAGTATAACAATATTTTTTATAGAACTATTATTGTTCACTTTTGGGTTTATGCTGGGCTACTATAAATATGCGCATAAAAATAAAATGGGAGATTGGTATTAAAGTTCTTGTATGTGGCGATAGAAATTGGACTAACGTAGATTTAATAAGACGCTGGCTAATTAGATTAAAAGATTCGGGCTATACTATAGTTATAGAGGGCGAAGCTCACGGAGCAGATACTATAGCTCGCAATTTAGCAGAAGAAATGAATTTAGAAGTACTGCGATTTCCGGCAAATTGGAAAAAGTTTCATAAAGCAGCTGGAAGTATTAGAAACACTCAAATGCTAGATGAAGGAAAGCCAGATTTAATTTTGGCTTTTCACAATAATATAGAAAATAGTAAGGGCACTAAAAATATGATAAGTCAAGCAAAAAAGAGAGATATAAATATTATTCTTATCGCCGAAAACTAAATAAGAAGTTGCAATGGAAAGTGTTATAATTATTATATACAAAAATATTTGAAAGGTTGAAAAAATGAACAGAGAAGAATTGCGGCGTAGAATAGTAGAGATTAAAGAACAAGAATTTGCGAATAGAATTACTCACGATGTTTTCTTGAAAAGATGTTTATGTCACAATAAACCTGCTTCATTTCCCTTTGGCGGTTGGTATCACCACTGTATTTGTAAGAAACTTAACCGAGAAGTTCCTGGATACGGGCTAATTCTTAGACCCGGACAAAATTTTTCTGAAGTTGTTTTTTTTAATAACAACATTAGACCCAAAAATAAAAGTGCAATTTCCAGGTGGCGAAATAATATCAAGCTAGAGTTGAGGGATAAGAGAAAGAATGGAAAAAGTTATAACTACGCTAATTAAAAAAGTGGGTGATAATTTGCAATGGGAATTAAGAGTGGGTCGAGACAATAAATTTTATTGCTCATGCCCTAGCTGGAGATTTCGCAAGGGAAAAGGAGAAGATGGCCGTGTATGTAAACATATAGCTCAAGTTTTAGATATATTAGATAAGTAAGATAAGTAAAGGAAGATAAAAGTGAAGATTTCTGAATTTCAAAAGGTAATTGAAACTATTTGTATAGAAACATGGCATGACTGCAAAAGTCCCAAGTTTCGGCATTTCCCATCTGTATTTGGGTGGGGCCTATACGGTATAGGCAAGAGTTCTGCTGTGGCTCAAGTTGCAGCCAAGCATGAAGTGGGTTTTATTGATAAAAGATTAGCGCAGATGGATGCTACAGATTTCTTAGGAATTCCAGATTTGAAAGACGGTAATGATTATTGCCATTGGAAACCACCAATTGATATTCCATTTGTTGGAAACGACAATGTTCCGGAAAAGGGTATTTTATTTTTAGATGAATTTAATTTAGCTACGAAAAGTACAGCTAAGGGAGCGTATGAGCCAATTCAAGACCATAGCATTGGCGGGAAAAAGTTGAAGCCTGGGTGGTATATTATTGCTGCAGGCAATGAAGCTGGGCAATCAGCTTTTATTGAAGAATTGCCGAAGCCACTTGAAACAAGATTTGTACATTGTTTTTGTGAGCCAGATTTAGAGGGATGGAATTCGTGGGCTATAAATAATGGAATAATCCCAGAAATAATAGCATTTGTTAACTGGAAGTCAGATTTATTTTGTAATGTGCAAACAAAAAATCAGCAAAAGGGCGCGCCTCTTCCTAGAACTTGGGAGTTTGCCTCTAGAATGTCTAAGCTAAATTTAGATTTGGATACAAAGAAGAAACTTGTACAGGGAGCTGTGGGTGTAGCTGCGGCTTCAGATTATTTTGGCTATCTTAATGTTTGGAGCAAGTTACCTGACATAGATGAAATATTAAAAGGGAAAGATATTATTCCAGAAGAGCCAAATATCTTATATGCGGTTTCCACGTCTTTAATATCTAGAGTTAAAGAAGCCAAGGATAAAGCAAAGATTATATCTAGACTGGTAAGCTATGCTTTGAAGGTCGGCGAAGCGAATCATCCAGAGTTTGGAGTTTTCATTGTAAAAACATTATTCAAATCTTTGGATGAAAAGCTGAAAAATGTTATGCATACTAGTCCGGAATTTGCTAAATGGGTTGTAAAATATAGTTCAGCAATAAAGGATTTTAATTAGATTTAAGGAATGGAGATTTTTTAAGTGATTAATATAGAAAAAATAAAAGAGAGATTGTTACTGCAAGTTCCATTTTTTGGGTATGTTCTTCTGCATTTGGACTTTAAAGAAGTAGATGAAAATGAAATGCCTCTTACTTGGGCGACTGATGGAAACACTATGTGGTATACTTTTAAGATGCACAGAGTATATACTGAGGCTGAATATACTTTTATTTTCATGCATGAGTTAGAGCATGTAATTTTTCAACATCCGTGGAGGAGAGGCTATAGAAATGCTATTGGTATAGCTAATGATGGGTCGCAAGTTCCGTTATGGGGTTTAGCTGTAGATTATGCAGTGAATGCGGATTTACTTGATTTTATTAGTAAAGACACATCATTAAAAAATATTATTTCAGCGCCAAAAGGCCTTTTATTTGAGAAAAAATATTCTGGTTTAACGCCAGAGCAAATTTATGACTTAATGATCGAGGAAGCGAGAAAAGAAGGTCAGCTAAAAAATATAAATACAAGTAATAACAAAGATGGCAATGATTCTTTTTGTAATGCTGGATTAAAACCCGCAACAGCGGGATCAAATGTGACTTCAGCTAATTCCAAACCAGTATTAACTGAAGAAGACTGGAAAGGTATAATTGTAGCTATTAGTCAACAAGTTGGGCAAGGTAATTTGCCCGCTGGCGTAGAAAGATTGGTAAATGAGATTATTGAACCCAAAGTAGATTATAGAGAAGCCTGTGCTAAATTTGTTTCAGAAGCACACGGAAAAGATGACTATACTTATTCTCGACCGAGAAAAAAATATATTTCTCACGGTTTATATTTTCCGGACCATGAGGGAAATGAGATAACTTTAGCTGTAGCTGTAGATACTTCAGGCAGTATTGGTGATGATATTCTTAAAAAATTTGTTGGGGGTGAACTAGCTCGTGGTATTTGCTCGATATATAAGAAATTTACAATATATTTATTTTCTTGTGACGCCGCGATTCATTTGAATACAATTATTACAGAAAGCACTAGCGAAGAAGAATTATTGCAATTAAATTTTGGTGGTGGGGGTGGAACTGATTTCAGACCCGTATTTGAAGAAATTGAAAAGAGGCGACTTCCAATATCTTGTTTAATTTTTATGACTGATACTGATGGCAGTTTTCCTGAAGATCCTCCGAGATATCCTGTTTTGTGGATAGTGACTAGAAAAGACGCGAAGACTCCATTTGGAACTATTATTCCTATGTAAGGAGTATTTTATGCCTTTATACACGTTTGACGAAAAATGTTTTGCAAAGCAAATTAAAATAAATCCCAAAGAGCGACAATTAGAATGGGATACTAGAGAATTAGAAGACAATGTTTTCGAGCTTCTTGCGTTAGCTAAAAAGATTTTTTCAATTGACTTATTTGGAAATCCATTCCAATTGGGAGAAGAGGATTCTACAAAATTTGCTATAAAATTTGTAGATAGAGGCATGGCAAGTAAAATAATATCAATGTCTAAAATATTAGATAAGTGAGAGCGCAAGAAAGATTTAGCGAGAATAGGATAAAATAATGTCAAATTTAGAAATTCAAAAAATGTGTGAAATATTACCAGAAAGCAGGTTGGGGGATAGTGAAATAAGAAGAAAATATACTTTTAATCAGTTTATGAGGACGTTTCTTCCAAACACATTCAGAGAAAGGGAAAAGCTGATAAAAAATACAAAGAACAAAATTATAGGATATAAAGAAAAAAGAAAAATTTAAAAATGAATATGAAATTGACAAAGAAAATTTTAAATGACAATAACATTATTCTTAAAGGAGCTAGAGCTATTATGGAAAAGAACAAACAAACGAAAATACAACGAAAACTGTCGCAGATGGGCACTGCTTTTATCCCCCATGAGGAGCAGTTTCTTATGTATTACGATGCGAACCTAGAGGGGGAGCAAAAAGTGGAATTAGTTAGTATGAAAGATGAACAGAATCAAGAATGTGAGAACACTAAAGAAGAAGGGGACTCAATAATGAATATGAAATTAACAAAACAAATTCTAAGAGATAATAAAATATATAACTCTTGGAACATCTCTAAGAGAACAGAGGTAAATATATTTATAATCTATTTTCCAGTAAATAGTGGAATAGCATATCATTCAGCCCGTTGGGAAACGATAGAAATAAAAAGTGATAAAGTTGGTATTTTTACTAATTATAGTAAACTGGAATTTCCTGTATATAATATAAAAGATAAAGAAAATGAACTGGAAAAAGCCAAAGCGTTTGTCTTGAAAAAATATGGTTTAAAAGTTACTGATAAGGATGTTTTTGGAAACTGGCATCCTGAAGGAACGTTAGATAAGCTAAAAGAACTTATTAACAAAAATAATTCTCAGGTAGTATAGCGGTAGTACAGAGGGTTTTGAACCCTCTAAGTTAGGTTCGAGTCCTAACCTGAGAACCAAAATTTAAGGGGGACTTCATGTTACAAATATGGGGAATGCAAATGAATATTTATGCAGCTATTTTGGGGTTATTTCTTACTTTTATAGGCGTTTCTTGGCAATATAGATATTTCAAAGGAAAAATGCAAGGGCTTATAATATTGCTAATTATTTCTTTTGGGGGTTGGCTTCTAACTAACTCGTTGAAGGACACTTTAAATGGATTATGAAGAAAAAGCTATAGAACTTTTTGGGAAGAGTTCCTATTCTGCTTTTGAGATAGAGGATAAGTGGAATAAGAATAATAAACTAAAGGGATATATCTCTAAAAAAGCTACTGAATTATATGGGGCTTTATTTATCACTCATGTAAATAATATAGAAGTTCCGCAACTAATTTATGGGACGCCTAAAATGCACTATCCCTTTGATAAACAAGACAGGTATAATTTTCCCGCAGCTAAAACCATATTAGTTTATGAGAAATTAGACGGAACAAATATACTAGCTTTCACTTATACTGATGGTGTTCAAGATTTCTTATCCTTTAAAACAAGACTAACCCCCACAGTTTCAGACGGAAGATGGGGTAATTTTGAGAACATGTGGAAAGAGATGTTAGATAAATATCCAAATATTACTTCTTTAGTTAGGGAAACAGGAAATAATATTTCTTTTGAATTATTTGGGGCAAGAAATAGACATCTTATACAATATAATATTCCCTTAGATATAAAAGTTTTATTTGCCATAAGCAAAAACGGTAAAATAATTCCCCCAAGCATTTTTAATACTTATGATATTCCAGTAGTTATTTTAGAAGATGAAATAAGCTCTGACTATGAAAAAAACTATAAGTATCATCAAGAACAAATGCAATTAAAACTAAAAGAAGGCGAGGATAGTACTTATATAGGTCAAGAGGGTCAAGTTTGGTATTTGAACACTGTGGAGGGAAAATGGATACAATTCAAATGTAAACCAGAAACTATTGAAAGTATCCATTTTGCAAATGGTGGGTTAAGTAAAAATTCTATTTTAACCACCTGTATCAACGCTTTTGAGAATTATGATGATATAGATTACGAAAAAATAAAGTCTTTACTTTTAGAGGATTTCCAAGAGAAAGATATAGAAGCTAAGTATTATCTAATTGTATCATGTATTCAGGAAATAAAAACACAACTAGCTTTTAAAGAAAGAGTATTGGGCTTATACAATAAAATTGGGAAAGATATAAATTTATATAAAAATGAAATAATGCGGGAACTTAGTCAGTGGTTCCTTAAAAAAGACATGAAAAAAGTTTATACAATAATCATAAATACTTTAAAATAATATTTGACAATCAGTGTGGCAAAAGATATAATAAATAAAAATTAAAAAGGGAGGATAAAAATTGATTTTAAGAATTCTAGAATTTGTATTTGTACTTGCAGTGTTGTTTACGGCTATTTTCTGGTTGCTGAATGAGTTAAAGAAATCGAAGGAGGAAAAAGGAAATGAAACCGAAGAGATAGAAAAAATAGTAGAACAAAAAATAGAGAGGATAAAGAATAAAAAATAATGAGGAGAATGAAAATTAATAGCGAAGTTAGTACAGAAAAGGCCATATTAACAATTTTTGTGATTGTAATAATAATCATTGTTAGTATGGTGCTTTTGTTTGGAACTTTTGGTTCAGTACCGTATGGTCATAGAGGGGTGATGGTAGAGGCTGGCCGTATAACGGGTGAAATTAAAGGTGAGGGGTTTTATACAAAGGCCCCTTTTTGGCAGCAAATAGAAAAGATTGATGTCAGAATACAAAAAGAACAAGTGGAGGCAAGTGCTGCCAGTAAAGATTTGCAGACAGTTCATTCTATTATTGCTGTAAATTATAAATTGAATTCTGCTAAAGTCAATACCTTATTGCAAACAATAGGGAAAGATTATAAGGTAACAATAATAGACCCAGCTATACAGGAAGTATATAAAGCAAACACTGCTAGGCATTCAGCAGAAGAGCTTATAAAACAAAGGGAAGTAGTAAGAGGGGCTATACTAAGTGATTTGAAAGAAAAACTATCACCATTTGATATAGAAGTTGTAGAATTTAATATAGTAAACTTTGATTTTTCTAAGCAATTTAATGATGCTATTGAAGCAAAACAGGTTGCTGAACAGCAATCATTAATGGCTTCAAGAATATTAGACAAAATTGTGATTGAAAAAGAGCAGATAATCAAAGCAGCTGAAGGTAAAGCGCAAGCTTTAAAAATAGAAGCTGAAGCGTTGAGGTCAAACCCACAAATAGCTGAATTAAGATGGATTGAGAAGTGGGATGGACATGTTCCCACATATTGGGGAAATGCCTCTCCGTTTATAGGATTGAACAAGTAGATTTTTGTTATTTAGTACTGCTTAATGAAGGAATTATAAGTATATGTTAGATAAATTTTATTCTTTTGTTGAGCAGTACTCTGATGGAATAATCGTTTGGGTGATATTATGCGGGGATGATATTAGTATCAATTGTAGGAATAATGATTGAATGGAGGAAAGCATGAAATACAAAATCTGGTGCGACGGATGCAGTGGTACTGGATACAGGAAATCTTGTGTCTGCGAGGGCAAAGGCTACACCAAGAAAGACTTGGTGGAGTTCGACCCTGACGAGAGCTTGCCACTAATTAATATAGAGCTGGAGCAAGACTTAATAACCCTCGTTACTAGGGTAGTCTTCAATGCAAAAATAGAAGCCCAACAAGATATGCTCAATGCCAACTACAGGAAGGTAAAACTATGACATTGCTTTTGACTGATGAGCAAATAAATAAAGCCTTTGTAGAACTCAACGGTTTAGTAATTCCAGGGACGTTAACATTGGAATCAGTGAAGCATGTAGCTAGAGCCCAGCTTAAAAAAGACTTTGAGGAGTTGAAGCGGATACGAGATGATAATATAAATATTATTGATGATTTTCTGAGGGTAGATTTACACAATTTAATCATTAGAATGGAAGTCGAGGTAGAGGAATGAGTGACGGCATTACAGATTTTATCCGGGAGAGTGGGGAAAAGAGTCCTATTTATTTTAAGGAGAAAATATGTGATAGATGCCTTGAAAAGATTGTAGATGATTATCCAGAGGAACAGGATGAAGCTAAAGCAAAGACAAAGGAATTGGAGAAGGGTAAGAATGGTTGAATGGTTAGAAGCGCCTATAAGTGCTTGGGCTTGTATAAGTATTGTCGTAGTATGGACGTTCATTTTGTTTGAAATCCACTTGGCTTTTTGGCATAAAAAAGAGTAAATAATGGCTGAAAAATGGGAAGAGACACTTCTTACGAATGAGCAACGACATTGGGATAATAATTTTAGTGAGTCTTTAATGTTACAGGCTAGAACTACCTGGGATATTGCTTTTGAAGCAGGGACTAAATCAAAGTATGATGAGGTTTGCATTGTTAAAATCTATGTTTGCGGATAGAGAAGTAGCTATGAATGATTTGAAGGGACTGCTATCTATAACAAAGGATGTGATTGACCAGGCATGGCAAGAGGGAAGGAAAGAGGTTGCAACATTTGTGGATTTTAATTTAATTCCCATGTCTGGAATTCAGTACGAATTGTGGCAAAAGCAAAAGAAGAAATGGGGGATTAAATAGCACAGCGGACAGCCGGCCCCTGAATAAGATTGGAGGTTGAAATGGATATGGAGAAGTCCAGATTATTAAGTAAATTGGAATCTATGACTCACAAGGAAATATCAGAAGAATTAATAAACACTATTGGCGGCATTGTAAAAAAGCAAGCCGAAGCCACCTGGGATATTGCCTTTAAAGCTGGTGCTAAATCAAGGGATGATGAGGTTGCAGTATTAACTGAAAAAGGCGAAAAATTATGCTGTCTTTATGGGAATAGCCTCATTGAAATCCATGACCTTAAAAAGGGTATTGACCAGGCACGACAAGAGGGCAGGAAAGAAGTTGTGGAACATATAGAATGGCATCCAGAAGATATTAAAGACACTGATAAGTGGATTTCATTAAAAAAGAAATGGGGTATTAAATGAAATACAAAATATGGTGTGAGGATTGCGGAGGTGAGGGAAAGGTTTACTATGGAAGCACTGAGACACGTGACCTCTATAATGGATGCCCTACTTGCGAAGGCAAGGGCTACACCGATGATAAAAACCTGGTGGAGCTAGACCCTGACCAGAGCTTGCCAAAAGTGCTAAATACATTTTTAAGTGGCGAAGTAATAGGAGAAGAGATGCTTAAAGCAAACTTTAGGAAGGTAAAACTATGACATTGCTTTTGACTCCAAAGGAGATAGCAGAGGTGGACCACTCGACAAGCGACGTGGAATTCCCAAAAGCCCTCGCCAAATCCCAGCTTCGCAAAGACCTGGAGGAGTTGAAGCGGATTTACGGGTTTGATAGCTTTGTGGCACTAATCAAGCTCATGGAAGCTGAGGTTGAGGAATGAGTGACGGAATTAGAGATTTGATAAAAGAAAGTAGAGAATCAAGTTCTATTTATTTGAAGGATAAAATGCCCAAAGACCCACGTCAGGCAATCGAAAGAAAACCATGTATTAATTGTGGTAAACTAATATATTATCGGATAAGCAAAAAAGATAATAAAGGTTTTAGGCATATGATTAACAGTTGTGATAATTGTTTGCAAGAAACTAGAATAGCAGTTGAAGAATTTATGGAGAAGCATTTTTATGAAATTAGCGCAACAGAAGAAGAGACTAGAGAAACTAGCTCCTAAAAGTTGTCCCAAATGTGGTGGTACGTTTTTTTGCACAGATGAAATACATGACAGAGTATTTTGTTTTTATTGTGGCGAATCAAAATATGCTCAATGGAGTATTTTAAAAAATGAAGAAAAATAATCCTGATTGGTGCGAAATAGGCAAGAGTATTTGTGCAGAAGGGAACAAAAAATATTGTTTAGAATGCTATAAAAAATTTGAAAAAAATAATAAAACAAGATTGAATGAAATTGACTGCAGACAAATTGGAAAGAAGACAGAAAAGGAAAAAGAATCGAAAGTTCAAGATACACGGTCGAAATCTAGGACGGTTAGTAGAAAACTCTATAATAAAAAATAAAAATAAGATAAAAAATGCTTAGTAATATTACAAACATTTCTACATTTAAGGAAATAGATAAGAATCTTTTACTAGAACTTCGCGAGTATGCCTCATTGCTTGTTAAAGTATTTCCTAGGAATGTTGATATAAAATTATTTATGGATAATATCTACGTTAATTTCGATGTGGGCCAAAAATTACAACTTCCAAGTTTTATTTTTAAAACGTATGAAGAGTTGCAAAAAGTGTATCCCAGAGATAGAATAATTACTTTATTAAATCAAAAAGCTACTGAAATATTAGAAATAAATACTTTTATTATAAAAAGCAGGAAGTGCGGAGTAAAAGTTTGGATATTTGATCAGACTTTTCTAAATGCGAGTATATTCTTTATTCAAAATACAGAGGATTTTAATTTTAAAGAAGATTTTTATTTTAAACAAGCTTACAAAATATTACATAAATACGATAAAAGATTTATGATGAAATTGTTGGAGAAGTAAAAGATAAAATGGAAATTTCACAAAGAAACGCTAATTTAATAAAATACAGAGAAGACAATCCTTGTAAAAATATGGCTAAAATAGCGAAAAATTTTGGCATTTGTAGAGAGAGAGTCAGACAAATTTTAAATAAGCACCATATAAGAACTACAAGTGTAAATTATGGAAAAAATAAAATATGTTTGTGTTGTGGCAAGATTAAAGCGAGCTGGAATAAAGGGCTATGCATAGAATGTTTTAAGAAAAGCAAACGAATTGTTGTTGAATGTTCTTGCGGTTGTGGGCAATTTAAAGAAATATTAGCTTCATTAGCTATTACTTATATAAATAAAAGAGGATATAATCATTTTTTTTACAATAAATCACATCAAGGAAAGTGGTTGAGTCGTAATTTCGGGTTTGCAAAATATCCTGAAAATATACGATGTAATATTAAAGCGAAGACTGCGGAGAAAGAATGAGATTTTATGAGAGAAATTGAGGGTGATATCTGGGATTATCATAAACAGGGTTACTGGATAGTAATACCCACTAATGGTAATACTAATATAAAGAATGTAGCTATTATGGGCAAAGGATTAGCTTTGCAAGCGGTGAGAAAATTTCCAAAATTACCACAAGAATTAGGCGAATTAATACAGAGTTATGGAAATAAAATCTTTATGTTTGGTGAATATAAACTTATAACTTTTCCCACAAAAAATAATTGGTGGGAAAACTCTGACACATTACTGATTATAAATTGTTTAGCAGAATTATTTACTGTTAGAGAAGCATCAGGAAATATAATATCGGGGGATATTTATTTACCAAGACTGGGATGTGGGAACGGTTTATTGGACTATGAAAAAGACGTGAAACCTTTATTAGAAGAATATTTAGATGATAGTTTTGTTGTAGTAAATTACTAGCTATGTAGTAATGTATTAAAGCGAAAATTGGAGAGAAAATGAAACTAACTAAAAATGAGCAACGTGAGTGGCAAAAACTAGATAAAATAGAGAAAGATTCTATAGCTATGGCAGATTTTGATGTTGACTCTAGAGTAATAGAACTACATAATTTGTATTTAGCTGAAAAATAACATTCTTGGATTTAATAATTCAAATATATTTAATGGGCATGGATGATAAAGAAGATAATTAGTAAAAGAAATAATATACTGGGAGAAAGATGAATAAGTTAATTATATACGCAATAGAAACGGATAAAGGGTTTTTTATAACAGAAAATCCATCATCTACATATAGTTCTAATGTTAGTCTAAAAAATTACTTGATAAATGGGAAACAACCAATGAAATCTTATCATGATAGCTGGGGATTTGTTCCTAGTAAACCAGAAAAGATTACTTTAATAAAAACTCAACCAAGCATAAATCATAGATTCGTTCTTGCTGATGATTCCTTTGTTAGCGAAAAGACCCCATTAGAAATAAAAAGAGAGGATGCGGGGGAAGTTTTAGATTGTCAAAACTTCAGATGGTTTGATAAATATTCCATGTATCAATCTATGTATATTCCTGCTTCTGATAAGCAATCAGACATAGAATTAAATGTAGAGTTTGATTTAATTGTTCTATTGAAAATTAAAGAACTTCCAAACGTTCCATACTTTCAATATAAAGCAGGTAAATTTTGGAACTCCTTTAAACAGGAATATGGTTCTACCAACATTACATCTTCCAATATTCAACATCAGGAAGTGGATAAAATAATATTTCCCAGTATTTTACTTCCCAATACTCCGTGTAAATTAAGCTCAGAAAATACTTATAAAATTATAAGAGCATACATACAAGATAATATAGACCCTAAAGTAGCAAAGATTACCAGTGATTATGATTTTTGCTTTGAGGTGGTTAAAAAAATACAATTGGCTAAACCATATACTTCCGAGAGAACATATAAACCTAAAGGAAGAAGAAAGATAGAAATAGTAAAAACATTTCGTGATACTAGAGATGCGAGATGTTTTGAAATGACACACTCTGGTTCTAATTATAAGGGATATACTACTATTAAAGGGTTTGAGGGAAACAATGAAGCAGATTTAAAAGAACAAATAGATGCCTATTTAAAAGATTTAATAGAGTTTATCAATGAACCATTGAAAGAGTGTCCTAATTGTAATGGAGTGGGGGTATTATTAAATGAAAAATAATGTAGATTAAATTGACTTGAAAATGTACGCAGGTAGTAGTTATAAATCAAATATAACGATGAATTTTAATAAATTTTTCATAATGTAATATTTAATATATAATATTACTATAAGAAAAGAAAAGGCTAGTTTAGAAGAGATTCTAATACTGGCCTTTTTTGTTTTCTAAAAGAAAAAATAGGGAGGAATAATATAAAGTGAGTGATATAAACAAACAGTTGGTAGATATTCTTAAAGATGTTCGGGATTACTTTGCTAATCAAGATTCAGAACAAGAAAAAGCAAAGATAGACAAGACTCCTAAAGTGCAGGAAGGACAAAAGCCTATAAAAGGTGGTACTACTCCAGCTGGGTTTAAGCCTTCTAGTGGAATCGCTAAACAAGTAATAAAGGTTCCTGTTGAGGGGTCTACTCTTGCTGAGATTAGAGGATCTGCTGTTGAGCCTGATGAAGACAGTTTACTTAAAGAAGAGCCTATTGATGAAGAGCCCGTAGTTGAAGATGAGGGTGAAGTTGTTGAAGATGGTGATGTTCCTGTAGAAGATGATCTTGGTGAGGAGATTCCAGAGGATGAAGAGGAAAAGTCTGTAAGTAATGATTTAGAAATAAAATCTTTGCTTAAAGATATCAGTACTAGTTTAAATAGAAATGCAATGCTACAAAAAGAACTTGCTGATATAAAGAAATCAGTGAAAGAAGAAATTGCAAAAGGTATAAAAATAGGTATGAGGAAACAAGGGTTTGTTCTTTCAAGAGCTCCAGTTTCAAGATTAGGTATTGCTAAAGAGGATGAAATAAAGAAATCTGAAGTAAAAGCGGGCGAAAATGTTGACAACGTATTGAATGTAGTTGATCAGCTTTCTAAGAAATCTTGGACTGAAATTGCTAATTTAAGGGTTGAATCTGGTGATTTAAAACCATTTGCTCCCTATTTTCCTATAAAAAAATAAAATACGGAGGTATATTAAAAGATAAGTATGGCTGATTATTCATTGGGAGAGTGGCTATCACAAGCTCAAAGAAGTATGGGTGGGGGCATCACTGGAAGAGCCTCTGGTGGTTTAAGTGGTTATTTATTTGGCCCAGATTTTTTCAGGAAGCAAACATATTTGCAAATTTCTGATACATTTACAGCAACTTATGGTAAAAAGGTTTGGGATGCTTTAAATAATAAGACAGTGTTTTTTAATGCAATCAAGAAAGTAGATTGGGGTCCCACTGTAGGTTGGAGATTGAGGACTGATAGAGGTGCAAATCGTTCTCGTCCTGTTACTGAAACAGGTACTTTGCCCACAATAGATAATTCAAATTATGTTGGTGTATTTAGTAATCCTAAGACTATTGCTTCTACATTTGGTGTTACTCTGAAAGGACAATCTGTCAGCGGTCTGGAAGGTGGCATCGGGAATCAATTAGCTGTAGAGCAAGAAGCTACTTCTAGAGATCATATAAAAGAGCTTAATCAGGAACTTTTACTTGGAACTTGGGGTGTTGGAACAGCTGGTGCAGCTGCTTCTATAACGCTATCTCCTGTTGGCCAGGCACTTTATTTTAGGCCGGGAGATACTGTAGCAACTTGGGATGATTCTGGAAATGTTGCATCTGATGACGCTACTCCAAAAACGGTAAGTGCCGTTACTCCTCCAGATGGTTCTACTGGTGTTGTTACTACTACAGCTAACTTTACGACACAACCGGCAAACAATGATTTACTTTATATAAAATCTAGAGCGGGTCTTACTTCTTTAGATGATGCTATAATGCAGGACTCGTTAGTTGTAAATTATGGCTCACAAGCAAATCCAGTGAGCTCAGATATTTACAATTTGACTACTAGGACAGCTGGAACATATTCTGCAGCCGCTTCTGCAACATATAATACCCCTGCAGCTGCAAATACAACTGGTGTAGATTTAACACTTAACATGATAGACACAGCAATGCAGAACGTGAGACAAAATGGCGGAGAGCCAAAACTTATAGTTACTGGTCTTGATACGTATGATAAAATAAATCAGTTACTTCAAGTTCAGCAAAGATATGGCGATTATACCGACTATGTGGTTGGTGTTGGTGACGATAGAACTTATCCGGGAACTAGAGCGGGTTTTCAATTAGCTACTTACAGGGGAATTCCGGTTCTTTGCGATCCTGATGTTACTAAACCTGCAGATAGTGCAGCCACTAATGCTGCAATGGCTTCAAATATATATGTATTAGATACGGATTATCTTGAAATAGCTATTATGTATCCCACGCAGTACATAGAAAATAGAGATTACTTTGCTGCTAATGCTTTAGTGATGAGGGGAATGTTCTTCACTCTTGGAGAATTTAGGGTTCTTAGACCCGACGTCCAAGCCAAAATTGGCGGATTAAAAGCTTAAAGAAATTTAGAAGCCTTGCAGATTGATTGCGAATCGTAACTGCAAGGAGGTAGGTGTATTAAGTTAGAAGGTGGAGCTAACTTTAAGCGGAACTATGAATAAAGCCTATTCTAGGGAAGCTATATTTTCAGGAGGTTATTAAATGGCAAAAACCGCAGGTTATTGGGATAAGATTTATGTTGAGGTAGGAAGAGGATATCGACAGAGGAGAATAGTTTCAGTTCCGTTTATAATGGCAGAAGATAGAGCGACAATAGATACTGAATCTCATCTTTTAGCTGACGTGATCCGCAATACTACTATTCAAAAATCTGCTTTTATTGCTCCTTGTAGTGGGCAAGTTCTGAAAGTATCTATTAATGCAACCACATATCCAACTAATGCTGCAGGAGATTATACTGTTGATGTTTATAAAGCTGTGATTGGCGATACTGATTTAAGTGTTTTAAGTGCTGTAATTGCTATAGATAATGAGACTGATGAGACAGCTGTGCATGGGACTGTTTTGAGTACTGCTTCTTCTACTTTTATTGAAGGACAGCTAATTTATGTTCAATTAGCAATGTCAAATAATGCTTGCACAGCTAAAACTGATGGCGCAGTTGCTACAATTGAATGGCGTCCAACGGAGGCTTAAACAGCAATGAAAACTACTAATTTTGACGACAAAGTTTATGTAGAAGTTGGACGTGGCTATAGGCAGCGGAGAATAGCTTCTGTTCCTTTTATTTTAGCTGACGCTAGGACGAATATGACTGCTCCTAATCATGTTTTAGCAGACGGAATTCCTGGAGAAACTTCTTTTAACAAAGCTATTATGGTTGCTCCTTGCAATGGTGAAATATTAAAAGTATCTGTTAACGCAGCAGCTTTTCCTGTTAATGGCGGGGCAGCGGATACTATTACAGCAGATGTTTATAAAGCTGTGATTGGCGCTGCTAATCTAAGTGTTTTAAGTGCCACTATTTCTCTGGAGAATTCTACAGCTGAAACAGCTGTGCATGGTACAGTACTTAGTACTAATGCATCTACTTTTATTGAAGGTCAGTTAATTTATGCGCAAATAGCTATTTCAGCTGATGCGATTACTACACGCTCTAACGGCGCTGAAGTTACAATTGAATGGAGGCCCACAGAAGCATAAATGGGTAAGAGAGGTAGACCTAGAAAAGTAGTAGAACAAGAAAAGGTGTTTGACAAAAAAGTAGAAAAAGAAGAACGTAATATAGTTTACACTTCGGAGGATAAAAACACTAAAGAAGATATACAACAATATAGATTTTATGTTTTGTGCCCTTTTTGTAAGCATAAAAATCTTAAGCATCTTGGTAGAGATTCGGATTCTACTTGGTGTGAGAGTTGTGGAAAATGTATTCTTTTAGCTTGGCAAAAAGAATTTATTTAAAAATTTAATATTTAAACTTTTAAAAGTTTTTATTTCTTAGAGGGAATTTGCTTAGACGGCTAATAAATAAAAATGATTATAAGGTTCTTATTGGTAAGGTTTTATAATTATTTTTATTTTCCCTTACCATTTTTGTTTTAATAGGAGATTTATATGGATTTAACAAAGAAGGGCTCAAATAATAACAACTGGTGGGAATTTCCTAGCACTAGAGAATCTATGCGTTATAATGAGCAGTATTTTCCTATTAATGCAACATTGTCAGTAGCTGGAACAGCACAAGATTTATGGACTCCAGTTGCAAATGAACCAACTATTAATTTATTTACTAATCCTTCTTTTGAGACTGGCGATCCTCCAACAAGTTGTGTAACTGTTGGAGCGGCAATTTCTCAAAGTGTAGTTCAAGCGCTATATGGCACAAATTCTATCTTAGTTAATCCAGACAATTCTGCGGTGGGTGAGGGTTTTTATATAGTTATAAATGAAGCATTTAGTATAGGCGAGACTATTACAGCTTCTTGTTATGTCAGAGGAGCGGCTGCGGCTGGAGATGTTAGAATAAGAATATATGGTGTTACTTCTGGAACTTGGCTTTCTACTGGAAGCACTGTAAGTTTAGCTGCTGATTGGTTATCTAGATTAGAAACTTCATTCACTAACACTGTTGCTCCTGAGAATAGTTTAAGAATATATGTAGTTACAGCTACACAGCATAATAATAATTTTTATGCAGATGGAATGCAAATAGAATTTGGTTCTTTAACTACATATTGTGATGGTTCGCAAGGTCTTTTATATTCTTGGGATGGCACTTCTCATGCGTCAATTTCTAGAAGGCGGCCCGCGTTGAGAGTAATTAGAGGATATACTTTGCATACAGACAGAGATATTTATATTGCTTATGGTACTGATAGACTAGTCACAGCGTCTTCAACTATTGGAAGAACTGTTTTATCTGGCGCAGATTGGTGGACTGACCATAATGTTAATATCAGAAAAAATATCTCTTTTGTAAATAAAAATGCTGGAGAAACTCCCACTATTACGGGCGAAGTTTGGGGAATTTAATGCTTGTTTTTAATTGGTTTAGATGTCCTAATGGGCATGTAGGTTTAATAGATAAAGAGCAAAAGGAAGGTTTAGTTTCTATTATTTGTGATTCATGCGATTTTCATGGGTTCTCTTTTGACGGCGAAATATTAGAAGAATTTTTAACAGAAGATTCTATGAGTCATTTAAAAGGTTGACTTAAGGAGTTAGAATATGGGCCAAATTAGTTGGAAGACAATTTTTCAACCTGGATGGAATCCTGGCGGATTAAAGTCTGTTGTTGCTGCAACTACTTCAAGATTATTTGATGACTTTGAATCTTATGCTGATAGTGCAGCTCTACAAGCAATTTGGACTACTACAAATGTAACTAGAACTCTTGAAATTGCTTCATCTTTACAGGGAGACAAGAGTTTAAAGGGAATAGTTACAAATGCTGCAAACCAAATAAAGAGAACTCTTAATTCAGCTATTTACCAGTTTCCTTTTCCTAAAAGACTAAGGTATGTTTCATTTAAAACTACCGTAGATTCTGGCACAGCTATTTTTACGGTGAAATTTTGGGATTCTGCAGATGAAACTAATAATTATATTGAATGGTCTATAAGCCCAAGTGACCAATTTACTGATATCGTAATAGACTTAAATCCAGACAATTCTGAAGGTTTTCCAGCTCCTTCTAACACTGGTGCTAGCTACGATCCAACTACAATAAATAGATTTTCTTTTGAAGATTTGACTAATGGAAGAACTTATTATTTTGATGACATTACTTTTTATTATTCATACTCTTTAGTTGATTTAGTTGGGTTTGGCACAGAGCCACCTGTTGCAATAGGTGTGGATGGAAGCATTCAAGCTAGATTAAATTCAATACATGCGGATGTAAAAGGTTTAGAAGGACAAACGCAACAATATGCTAAGCAGGGTATTGCTGTTGCAGAAATTGGTCAAGCTTTACAGTGGGCGTTAGAATTAAATTCTGATTTTGCCCCCCCAACAATAACTGAAATTTCTCCAGGGACATATGATATAGATAGAGTTAGGCTAGGAGTCACTACCAACATAGTAGATGACGCAGTTGCGAGTGAATCTACTGGGACTATCTATGCTACATATACGCCGTCTGAAACTAATTTTAATATCGGTGATTTAGTCAAAGTTACTTTTAGTGATGGCTTTATAAGGACAGATGAAGAGCCATTAGTGTTATTAACTGCGACTACTGGCGCAGGTGGAACTACGGTTACTGTGTCAAACGCTTATGCTTTTCAAGTAGGTTGGTTAGTAAAAATAGTGGACGATGATACTGATGCAGAATGGCATACAATTGCTTCAATAGACTCGCCAACTACTTTTACAATTGATGCTACTACTGGGGCTTTTACAGTAGCTCAAAATGCCACAATTACTCGTTCAATTCAAACTAACTTAAGTACAGCAGTATTCTTTACTATGTTGCAGGCTACAGCTCAAGATTTCAAAATTCTTGGTACGGGAACTTTTACTACTTCTAGTGCAACAGTTCCAGCAGATACTGGAAGAACTGAAGGGGATAATTACTGGAATGGCTCTTGGTTAATGCCTATTACTGGTTCAGCTGTGAATCAACCCGGCTTAATAGTAGATTTTGCGAATGGTGGAATATTTACAATTGATGGTGAACAGCCTTTTAATGCAGCAACAGGTTTGGTAGAATATATTATTCTAGGAACAAGGTCTCAATTAGTTCCAGCAGCTGATAGTTCTTATAATCAAACTCCAGCGCATGTTATAGGAAATAAATCTGATGTGGCTAGTGTAACAGCTGGAAATGCTTCTATTATAGCTAGAATAAGAGCTATAGAAGTAGCTCTTTCAATTAATGCCGCGGCAGGTGGTGAGTTTGAAATAGACGGAGTTCCAGATTTATGGGATTCTTTAGTTGTAGATAGTTCTTCTCAAGCTGACATAATATCAATGACAGGGAATAGAGATGGTGCTATTATTGAACGTTTGTCAGCTATTGAAAATGCGCTTAATATAACAAATGTTGGAACTGGTTCTGGACTAGAAGAAGATGGTACTCCAAATATCGTTACTGCTTTAGGAACAGATGGTTCAAATGTAACGGATAGCGCTACTTCTGTATTAGGAATTTCTGGGGCAAATAATAATAATAATGCTTTTAATTCTTCTAGTGTTATTGCAAATAGCAATGGATCTATATTAGAGAGACTTGAACACATTCTTGTAGCTCTAGGTGGAACTACTGGAATTACTTCTGCGTTAGGGACAAGTTCTACGGCTATTGATACTGTAGCTAGAACTGAAAATGACAATTATTGGAATGGCGGCATTTTTGTATGTATCGATGGGACTAATGCGGGATTAGCGAGGCCAATTTATGATTTTGTTAATGTTACTGGAACTATTTATTTTGAACCTGCTTTTCCTAATGCTGTAGCAGCTGGTGTAAATTATTTAATACTTACAAGATTTGATGTAGCTAGGATATTAGGCGACAATAGCGCAGATAATTCATTTGATTCATCTAATGTTGTAGCTAATGAAGATGGCTCTATTATTGAAAGAGAAGAGGACATTGCGCGAAAACTAGATGTTCCTGCGCAAGATGCTGCAACTAATGTAGTAGAAAGAGATGTTATAGGGAATAAAACAGATACTATTCCAGCTATGACAGCTGCTCCAGGAAATGATTCTATAGTCAGGCATGCGAAAGCTATTTTGGAAAGAATTGGAGCTACTCCAGCTGATCCAGACGATTCTGTTCTAACAAATTTGGGCCAAAGGGATGACACAGCAACTTTAGATGATTTAAGTGATATAACTTCTACTTCTATTCAGGCAAAATTAAGAAGATTACTTTTAAGATTTTCTTCTGACGCTTTTGCTGCTACAATTCAAGGTGCTTCTAGAACAGATATAGAAAGTATGCTTGGGCAATTAGCTACATATTTTTCTAGTGGTGGAGCAGCTTGGTCAGTTCAAATAAATAATCAAGTAGCTAGAACTAATTTAGAACAAGTTATTGAAGACCTAGCAACTGTAATAGGTGTTGACGGCATTAATGAATTTAATCCCTCTATTGGTGGAACTGCGAGAACAAATATTGATGCTGCTTTTGCTGCAATAGGAACTGCTGTTGGGGCTGAATACGATGGAACTCCAGATTTATACGATGTAACTGTAACTGGTTATGATTCTACAGGTATAGCAGAAAATAGAGACGGTTCGGTTCTAGAAAGATTAGAATATGCTTTTGGCGAGATAGAAGATGACTCAGATTCAATACAAGCGCGTATTGGAAATATTACTGGTAGGACAAATGATGGTAATGTAGCTGCTGCATTAGGATTAGACCTTTTACCTGATGTAGCTAGTGGGGATTTATACACTTTATTGTGGAAATACTTATGTAATACCACAATTTCTTCACCTACAACTAAAACAGGCTTACAGCATTTACAAGCGATTGGGTCTGATGATGCTAATAATGATTTTGCCTCTACAAACGTTATTGCTAACAAAGATGGATCTATTCTAGAGAGATTAGAGGCAATATCAAACGGCATTATTATAGGCACGGGCACATTTACTACTAGTTCTGCTACTGTTCCAGCAGATACAGGTCAATCAGCTATGCCCACTGGGCAATTTGATGACTGTTTGCTTATTCCTCTTACTGGCGTTTGCGCTTTACAGCCCAGGTTAATAGTTACATTTACTACTACAACTGGAGTATTTACTTTGGATGCTGCTGAAGCATTTACAGCTGCTCCAGGGCTAGTGACTTATGTAATTGTAGCTGGAAAGTATAATCTTAATAAGACTAGAGCAGCTTATCTTGATCTCTTAGCTGGATTGGGAATCTTAAATGAGAATGGCGGGACAATTACTACTGATGGCACAGAGCAGACTATTTGGACTATTGATACTCCTACTGGAATATTTAGTCCGAAGTTTTTTAAAATAGACTTTACTAATCATACTGCTACAGAGAGCATAACTGTCAGATTCTATTATAGGATTAAGAGTGGTGGAAACTATATCTTAGATTCTAGCAAGACCATCCAGTTAACACTAGCTGTAGCAGCTAACCTTTTATCTAATACTACATTAGAGGATAACCGATTTGGGATAAAGATTACTATAGAAAAGACTGCTGGTACTAATAGAGCGTATGACTGGGAAATGTTTTACGAAGATTAAATGAGAATACTTTATGATAATGCGCTATTGAATCAGGACGTAGTGCTGGACATGAAGCTTCATGAGTCGACACTATGTGATAATGGAAAAATTCCTGATATGTCTAAGTATCATAATAATGCTACCATAACTGGCGCTGTCTGGACTCCGCCTTATGGCTATACTCTGGATGGCGTGGATGATTTATTAAGTGCAGCTCAACAAGTTTCTATTGCTACGGCAGCAACATTGATACTGTGTTTTAAACCTACTAACTTAGTAGCGAATAAAGGCGTGATGGGTTGGTCTGGTGGTGCAGGCGCGGGATGGAATAGCGTCAAATTTGGAGTTGTTGCTGATTCGAACTCATTAGTATTTAACGTTTCTGATGGTGTGGGCAGCAATCAAATAGGTCTAGCAACTTCTCAAATCTACCAAATAATCTATGCTAGTATAGATGGCTCGAATTTAAAGTTTAGTATAAATAATGGAGCAATAGTTTCGGAAACTCAAACACGTACACCTGATATATCGGGTAGAGATTTAGAATGGGGAAGAGCAATACTGTCTGGTGTCAGTCAATTTGAATCGGGAGTTTTTGTAGAAAGTCAGGTTTTGGTAGGTAAGGCTTTAACGCAAGCAGAGCGTATTCAGCACTATCTAGCCGCCAAACGAAGGATGCCGTGGGCTAACTTGCCATGAAATATAATGAAGTATGTCTTGGTCAACTTAGGGAGATTTAATGCCGTTACTACATTATGATAAATTATTAACTAGTCAGAATGTGGTCCTAGACATGCCATTTTACAAAAATGGGCTGTGTGATGGGGGAAAAGCTATAGATAAGTCTAAATATCATAATAATGCTACCGTCACAGGCGCTGTCTGGACTCCGCCTTATGGCTATACTCTGGATGGCATAGATGACTGGTTGTCTATACCGGATTCAGCAAACTGGGATTTTATTAATTCTAATTTTACTTTAAGTTTCGTTCTTAAAGTATTATCCGCAAAATCTAATTTCCTATGGTATCAGTCAAATGGTGTTAGGGATATTATATTTTCGGTAGGAAGTAACATGAAAATAGCTATAAATGCCCGGCTCATTGGCGTATCAGACTTAATCTTGTATACTTCTTCTACAGCCATATCTCTAAATACCTGGTATAAAATAGACATGGTAAGGGTAGGTTCTAGCGCTTATATTTATCTTAATGGGCAAAGTCTTGCAATAACTACAACTGTGGGATTTGGCACATCAATACCAGATTTAGCTGGTGTATTATATATTGGCAGTGCTGATGCGTCTTATTCTAACATCACCTTAGCTGAAATTCTTCTATTGAAAGGAATCGGTCTAACTCAAGCACTTGTTTCGCAGCATTATCTATCCGCTAAACGGCGTATGCCCTGGGCTAACTTACCATGAAAAAAGAATTCAGACCTGACAAAGAGGAGAGAAATGGTGTGTGGATAACCAGAATACCAGTGCGGCAGAATGAGACTCCACAGCAAAGGGCTAAGCTCATGAAACTGCTAGCCTTGCTCAAAGAGGACCTGAAGGAAAAAGAAGAACCCGAGAGTCTTTTTAGTATCTTGTCAAGGGATGACGAATGATAACGTATTTGGACGGCAAGGAACAGCTAGACCCCATGGGCGATGTAAAGCCCATGAATATATGCATAAACCTGAACAATAAGAACTACACTGACCTGGAACGGCAGAAGGTCTATGAAGCTGCTAAGGAATATTATTCAGGGCTGAATCTGAAGTGGCACTGGCATTTGTGCGACCACGAGGATAAACCAGTTAGCACTGAGGGTTGTAAAGTAACGGAGGTAATTTAATGGCAAATACAGAGCCTAGTAGAATTGGCCAAGATATTAAAGCTAAGACTGATGTTATTCCTAACCTGCTGGATAGAGTTTATTTCGATTCCGTGAATGGTGAGGCCGGGACTGCCTGGCCTATTGGAACTGCCGGAAGACCTGTAGACAATCTGGCGGACGCTAAGACCATCATGACGGCAAACAAAACACCTAAGCTGCAATTAGTGGGCGATACAGGCTCTATAACGTTCAATACCAACACCACTATTGAGCTGGTGGGAAACCCTGGTTATGACATTACCGTTAGCGCAGGAATAACATGCAACTTTATTGGTGATTTTGAATGTTATAACTTAACCAATACCACAGGCTCGATTGACATTTGGGGAAATCTTCATGCTTTGGGTACGGTAACTACTGCAACTGGATGGATACATATTTTTGGCAATGCTCATGTTGGGGGCGCATTTACTGATAATGCCATAGGTTCAATCGATATATATGGTGACTGTCTTTGTGCTAGTGACCTGAATAACTATGGTGGCAATATCAACATCTTTGGCAAGTATAATGGGGCAGGGGTAATAAACCAGACCACGGGCTACATAGGCATCTTTGGTGGAGTTCAGTTGGCTTCAAACATCCTGCAAGATGGCGCAGGGGCGATTGAGATTTATGGAGACTGTGAATGTGGGGGTAATATTACCACCACTGGAACAGGTCAAATATACATCTACGGTAGATGTAGCGTAAATAACATCGTCAATACCGGCACTATTGCGGTACAGGGAGTGGCGTCTATCCGGGGCACGATAACGAACTCCGGCACATTGACCTACAAAGGCGCTCAAGTTGTAGTAGCCTCCAGCACTACGGCTAACTGGAATACCGCTGCCGCCACTTCATTGTTAGCTGGTGAAGATGTTGTTAGTTTCGGGACTACGGCTACAGTTCAAAAACTACGGTATCTGAAAATAGGCATTGGAGCCTGTACTGCTGGTGCGGTTATACACGTGAGACTTTACAACGTTGACACAACGACAAAATTTTATGATGAGCAGTTTGTGCGTCAGGCGGATGCGCTGGCCAGCTCACCAGACGAGCTGGAAATCGCTAACAATCACTACATTATGGGCGTAGTGCGAGTAGAGGCTTACTCCGATACAAGCGAGTCCGTAGCAATAACTTATAAATATCAGCTAGAGGCGACATAATGCCTTTACTGAATCAATACGCTGGACATCACAAGCTAGACCAGACCTTATTCAGCAGGGGTGTGGACTTCACTAACTGTAATCTATTTGCTCCGCTCTGGCATCCTCGTTCGAAGGTAAGCCCGTTCATCA